>Ga0310694_10002828_pt1 | contig 17385 bp, 16 predicted proteins | sample 174DNAGHGhighgp2_FD_203884 | JGI IMG/M metagenome (GOLD analysis project Ga0310694, IMG submission 203884) | Sheep rumen microbial communities from Palmerston North, Manawatu-Wanganui, New Zealand - 1742 DNA GHGhigh gp2 (v2) (version 2) | ecosystem: Host-associated > Mammals > Digestive system... | reverse complement strand
GCAACAACAGTCTTATAATTAAGACTATTTAATGCATCAGATAATCCAATAGTTGTAGTTGATTTTCCTTCACCTGCTGGTGTTGGAGAAATAGCAGTAACTAAAATTACCTTACCCTTTTCTTCACCTTTTACACTTAGTGGATCAACTTTAGCTTTATATTTTCCATAAAACTCTAAATCGTCCTCGTTAATATTTAATTTTTTTGCAATTTCTTTAACAGGCTTAATATCAGCTTGTTGTGCAATTTCTAAATCAGTTAGCATACTCTTACCTTTCCGATTTGCTCTTCTATCATAAACAATTGTATTTTTACGATATACAACAATCTTATCATAAATAATCTATTATTTAAACTTAATTATTAGAGAAAGCGTTTACTTTATGATTATCTGTCTTTCATTAAAATCACAAATAACAATTTCGTCCTTACTAGTAGGAATTGACTTACCAACGAAGTCAGCTCTAATAGGTAATTCTCTATGACCTCTATCAACTAAAATAGCTAATTCTATCTTAGCGGGACGGCCATATTCCATAATAGCATCCATTGCGGCACGAACACTTCTTCCAGTATATAATACATCATCAACAAGAATAATAATTTTATCATCTACATTTGTGTTGAAAATGGATTTATTAGATAAATTCTTTTTATCATCATCTCTATGAGCAGATATATCAATTGATTCTACTAAAACATTAATACCTTCAAATTGTGAAATTAAAGAAGCAATTTCCTTTGCGATAGGTGTTCCTTTTCTTTCAATACCTACCAATATAACTCTAGATAAATCCTCATTACGCTCAATTATTTCATGAGTCATTCTTTTTAATGTTCTATTAAATTGATCAGGTTCAATTACGACTTTCATATATTTCTCCTAAAAAACAAATAAAGGAAGCCTCACAGCTTCCTTAAATTTTTTACTCTTCGTCGTCAGCTGGTAAATTAGCGTTATGAATTACTTCATCAACATCGTCATACTCAGCTAAAGCCTCTAATAATCTCTTGAATTTTCCTAAGTGATCTTCATCTAGATCTACATAAGAAGCTGGAACTAAATCACATGATGCAGTTTCAAATTCAAGATCTGGCTTAACAGCTAAAATTGCAGCCTTAATGCCATCAAATGATTCAGGCTGAGCAGTAATCTTTACAAAGCCATCCTCATCAATTGTTAAATCCTCATAATCAGCATTTTCACCCATCATTAGAGCTTCTAATACTTCATCCTCTGACATTCCTTCGAACTCAAATACAGCCTTCTTGCTAAATAAATAGCTTACTGATTGACCAATTGTTCCACCAGTCTTATTAAATGCTGTACGAACTTCAGTAAATGTACGATTATCATTATCAGTTAAGCAGTTAACGATAACAGCAACGTTTCCTGGTCCCATACCTTCGTATGATTTTTCCTTTGTAGCACCTGATTTAACACCAGCTGCCTTTTCAATTGCACGCTTAATTACATCTGCAGGAACTTGGTCCTTCTTTGCACGAGCAATAATATTTTTTAATCCTTGATTCATTTCAGGGTCAGGTACTCCAGCCTTTGCAGCAGCAAAGATTTCCTTTCCCCATTTAGCATATTTACTAGATTTCATAGCAGCTGTCTTTGCCATAGATGCTGCACGTACTTCATGGGCTCTTCCCATAATCAACACAACCTTTCAAATTAAAGTTTAAATTATTACTCGAATATTATATTAAAAAAAGGCTCTATTTTCAATAATTTTTATAAAAAATTTATAATAGAACCTAATGTTTGTTAATTATTTAATAAATTATTTAACCATATAAAGAATTCCGATGCATCCTTTACCACAATGTGATGAAATAACACATCCTGCCATTGTTTCATAAACAGGAACTCCAGGGAACTCTTTTTTTAATACTTCATTTAGATATACAGCTGATTCAGGTGCAATTGAATGAGTTATAAAAATGCAATCAGGATCTAATCTATCCTTATCTCCTTTTATTTGAGCAACCATCTTATCTAATGCCACCTTGGTTTTACCAATTGGCTTTTGTTGAACTGACATTTTACCTTCTCTAACTTGAATAATTGGTTTAATTCTAAGTACTGTTGCAGCAAATCTAGCAATACCAGAGCATCTTCCACCTTTATGTAAATACTCCATTGTTTCAATAACAAATTGTGTATAAACCTTCTCTGTATTCTTTTCTAAGTTGGCTGCAATTTCTTTTGCAGAAAGTCCAGCATCTCTATCCTTACATGCCTTTAATAATAAAAGGCTAATACCTGTTGATAAATTCTTTGAGTCTACAGCAAATACCTTATCTTCACCGATTTCTTTTGCAGCTATTTTAGCATTTTGTAATGTAGATGACATTTGTCCAGAAATACCTGTATATACTATTTCATAGCCTTGATTTACCCATTCTCTAAATTTCTCTTCTAATTCTAGAGCTGGAATAGCTGAAGTTTTTGGTAATGCTTTTCTTTTTTCTACTTCTTCATATAATTTAGGAGTATTAATTTCAATACCATCCTTAAAAGTCTCTTGACCAAAATTTACATATAAAGGTAAAACCTCAATATCAAATTTTTTTATTAATTCTTCTGTTAAATCACATGTTGAATCTGTCACAATTTTAACCATAACTAACACCTCATTAAATTCTTAAATATCTAATTAATATACAACCATTATAGATTATTTTACCTACTTTTTCAACTTTATTTGTCTTTGAGTCTCTTATAATTATTATAAAATAATATAATTAAATTTTAACAACTACATTTTCAACTTTATTTGTCTTTTGGTTATTGTTATAATATTTACGGGACGTGAGATAATGAAGGCAATATTAGTTGGTATATCAACTAAATACGATAGATATGATATAGATTATTCATTAGATGAATTACAAAATCTAGCTGAATCTTTAGATATAGAATGCGTAGGCAAAATAACTCAACAGCTTGATTCACCTAATCCAGCAACATATGTAGGAAAGGGTAAAATCCAAGAAATATATTTAAGCGTTGTTTCAACAGAAGCTAATATGGTTATATTTAATGATGAATTATCACCTGCACAATTAAGAAATATTGAAGAGGAGCTAAAGGTTGAAGTAATGGATAGAAGCTACTTGATTCTAAAAATATTTGAATTAAGGGCTCAATCTAAAGAAGCTAAATTAGAAATTAAATTAGCTAAGGATATGTATTTATTACCAAGAATTCAATTCTTAAGAGAAAAGGAATCTCGTATTGGTGGTGGTGCATCTACTGCTACTCGTGGTGCTGGTGAAACTCAAAGAGAGCTTGACAGACGTCATTTAATGGCTGAAATCAATCATTTAAAGGAAGAATTGATAAATGTCAAGAAAATGAAAACAAATCAAATAGAAAAGAGAAAAAGAAACCAAATACCTATTGTAGCATTAGTAGGATATACTAACGCAGGAAAATCTACTACAATGAATACAATATTAGAATATACAAAGAAAAACGAAAACGACGAAACTAAGGATGTATATGCTAAAGATCAGCTTTTCTCTACATTATTTACATATAATAGAAAGATAACATATAACAAAATAAACTTTATGCTAGTAGATACAATAGGCTTTGTATCTAAATTACCACATAATTTAGTTAATTCTTTTTATAATACATTACAAGAAATAAAAAATGCTGATTTTATTATTCATGTTGTAGATACGTCTACAACTTACCTAAATCAGCAAATTAATGTTGTAATGGAGGTATTACATTCAATTGGTGCTAACCAAATACCTTCTATTTTCTTATTAAATAAATGGGATAAAACAATAAGCAAAAATATTGATACGCCAGGCTTTAAATCTATTAGATATTCAAATAAAACTAAAGAAAATATTGATTTATTATTAAATACCATTTTAGAAGAAATATCTCCATCATTTATTCATGCTAGATTATTAATACCTTATAATAAAGGTAATTTGATTAGTATTATCGAAGAAAAATGTCAAATAACAGAAAGACGTTATGAGGATACTGGTACTTATTTTGAGGTAGAGATACCAAAACAATTATATAAAGAATTTTCTGATTACGACTTAGATACTATGGTATCTTAAAAGGGATGCGAAAATGCATCCCTTTTAATCATTTTTACTATTAATAAATTCTGTGTAACAATTATTTAGCATTTGAATAGCTGAGGCAGAAACAGATAAATTTCTTATTCCTAATTCATAAAATTTTAGTGCTACCTCTTTTACTCCTGCAAGCTCTCCACATACAGATAAGCAGATATCTCTTTTGTTACAAAAATCTACTACTGGCTTTAGCTTTTTTAATAAATCATCAATATATTCATTAAAATTATTCATTCTATTCTCTCTATCGATATGATATAGCTCACTTGTTAAATCATTTGTACCTAAGGAAATAAAATCTGTAGTTGTAAAGCTTGTAATATTTTCTAATGCTTTCTTTGTTTCAAGCATCATACCAATTAGAGGTATTTTGTAATTATTTTCCTTAGCTAATCTAATTACCCATTCTCTTAAAATATCAAATTCTTCCTTTGTCTCTATCATCGGAAACATTAATCTTACATTGCTAAAAATATTCGAAGCTAATATAGCTTTAACCTGAGTTTCAAATATTTCTTTATTATTTAAATAATTATCTATACCTTTATGATTTGTATTTAAATAAGATATCTTTTTATCATCACCAACATCAAAGGTTCTAAAGCATACTATTCTTTCTCCCATTGCGTTTGTAACACCAGTATATATCTTTTGTTGTTCTTCAAATGATAATGGTCTATCTGAATTCATAAATATTAATTCTGTACGAAATAAGCCTATTCCATCAAAATCATATTCTAGTACCTTCTGTATTTCTGTACTTGATGAAATATTAGAAAGAAATAAAAATCCTGGATGATTTACTGCCTTTTTAATAAATTGCTTAGATGAATTTATTTCTTCAATATATCTTTCCATATCCTCTGAAGATGGATTAATTGCTATCTTATTTTTTCTTGTATCTATACATACAATATCAGAATCCTTACATTCAATATCAGCGATAACATATGGTATATCAAAGCTTCTACATAAAATGGCACTATGAGATGTATAACCACCTTTTTTAGCAATAACTCCAATTATATAATCCTTATTATTAATTAAAAATGAAGGTAATAAATTATTTGTATATAAAATAAATGGCTCTTTATGAATCTTTTTTCTTTTGTTATTTAAATTACTTATTAATCTATTAGTAACATCTTGAATATCATTAGTTCTTTGTTTTAAATATTCAGAGGATGAGTTTTCTAATGAATTAATAACATCATCCATAACTAAATTAATAGCTTCAACTGCTGTTTTACCATCTTCAATATATTTAAGTCCATTTTCCTTTAATAATGGATCAGATATCATTAATTTTTGGACAATTAAATACGAATTATCTGGCATATTATCTATTTCTTTTAAAGATTTTTGAATAGAATTTAAAAATGAATTAATCTCTTCTTCCTTTGATTTAATTTTTTTATTTGATTTAAATGTATCGTCTAATTTTATTGTTCCCATCACAAATCCATGTGATAAAACCTCATTTATTGAATATTTCATAATAGCACCACAACTTCTTTTGTTTATAAAACCATTATACCATAAAAGAAAAGCTAGGACATTATTATTTTGTCCTAGCTTAATTATTATTTTATAGTTGCTGAAGATGAGGCATAAACTGTAGTTTGTCCATTATATGAATAATTATTTGTATAAGATATTGTTTCAGATTCTACTGTTACTGTATGAGTACCTGTAGTATTACCTGATGTTGATGCTGTCTTTGTAAGCTTTGTTGAAAGTGTAGGGCAATAGCCTACAACAATTAATATTCCACCTGTCATAGTTATTGTTCTATCAGCATCTATTGGAGCTGCCATTTCACTATTTGGTCCTCTTGTAATAATAATACCACCTGTGATTGAAATTGTTCCATTAGAATCAATTCCATCAACATCACCATTATTTGACATATTAACATCTAATCTACCACCAGTAATAGTTATTGAATTAGAGGCGTTAACTCCATCGTCGTTTGCAGTAACTGTAATATCTCCATCATTAATAACAATAGCCTTACCTTCTAAGCCTTCATGAGATTCTATAACATTAATAGTTCCACCATTTACTGTTAATGTACCATCAGCATGTATTGCATCATCAGAAGCTTTTAGATTTAGTGTTCCACCACTAATATTAATTGCAGCCTTAGGAGTATTTCTGTTTTCTAGCTTTTCGTCGCAATTTGTATGTAAGCTATCATCATATGTGTATGTGAAAATATTACCTGCAGTAATATCTATAGATTCATTTGCCTTAATAGCCTTTGCTGAAGAATCTGCCTTTTCTGCAGCTTGACCTCCAGCCATTCCACCACCATTGAAGCCACCGCCTGGCATCATTCCTGGATTTCCTCCTGGGCCAAACTGTGCATATGTAGTAGTTGTAGTAGTCGTAGATGAAGTACTTGAGCTTGATTCAGAAGTATTTATGTAAGATGAATACTTATTAGTATAAATATCAATTGATGGACTATATGTTACTCCATCAGAATCAGTTGATGTACCTACATAAACCGAATATGCTGCATCTATTCCATCACCATAGGAATTAATTGTAATAGTTCCACCATTAATATAAATATATCCATGCTGTGCATTAGTTCCCATATCAGAATTAGATGTAACAATACCATTGTTTCCAGCAACAATTCCTAATGTAGGATTTTCTTCTATTGTTACCTTATCATTTCCTTTAATACCATTATTAACAGCTTGAATAAGCATTGTTACATTTTTAACACTTACATTATCCTTCCCGTGTATTCCACTATTTGCTGCTGATTGAATAGATAAGGTTCCTTTTCCCTTAACCTTTAAGTCACCATTTTTAACAAATACTGCACCTGTACCATTTGTATCATCTGTAGTTCCTGAATAATCAGTAGTTCTATTATCATAAATATAATTTAGAGATTCATTAACAGCCTTTAATATGAAATTCGCACAATCATTAACATAAATTGGTGATAATGCTTGACTCGCTATAGATACTCCCTTTAAATCTATTTCCACCTCCTCATTAGAAGCATCTACATATATTTGTCCACTTTCTAATTTTCCCTTTGCAGTATATGTACCTGCAGATGTAATTATATAAACTCCATTATTGCCTGAAATTATATTACCAGACTCATCTGTTAAGCTAAATTGTTCAGTTATTGTATCTTCTGCAATTTCAACTGATGTATTATTAGCTTGTGCGCTTGAGTAATTAGAATTTGATGTATTATTTGAATTATTACCTGTATTATCACAGCTAGCTAGTGCAAGCACTCCAATTATACCAAATACTGCTAAAAATTTCTTTTTCATTTTAAGCACCCCATTTCTTTTATTCAACTATATCTTAAAAATCGTACCTAAAATGAAACTAAATTTAATTTAAAATTAGAAAAAATCTCAAGATTTCTCCTGAGATTTCTACTTATTTCACTAAATTTTCTAAAAAACTATCTAATCTTTTAAAATCATCTTCATTTGGACGACCTTTGTTTAAAAATATCCAAGAAGCGATTGTATGATATTCATCCGTTCTTCAAAACCTATAAAACTCTATAATAGTAAAACTAATATAGTGAATTTGTTTGACTTCTCATTCATTGAGCCCTAAAGATTTTCATCCTTAGTTGGTATTAACTCTCCTGAGACGTTAATTTCGTGCGAACGTACACGTATTTTATTAAGCTTATATATGTCCTAGTGCTCTAGGGCATATTTTTTATATTTAATGCTGCATTATAATCTCTATTTATTTTAAGTCCACAATTTGGACATATAAATATCCTATCACCTAATTTTAAATCTTTCTTTTTATAATTACATTTATTACATGTTTTACTTGAAGCATAATATCTGTCAACTTTAATTATCTTTATTCCATAATTATTACATCTATCTTCTAAAGCTTTTAAAAATTTTCTAAATGGATTTTGTTGTATTCCTTTTGCTACATCTTCATATTCTTCTGATTCTTTCATTCCTTTAACATCTAAATCCTCTATACATATTATTTTTGGTCTTTGATGAATTAAAGATGTAATAACATAATCTATATGAGCTTCTTTTAAATTATTTATTCTTTTAGTATATTTATTTTTTATTTTTCTTTGCTTATTATAATTTTTAGATTCTTTAAGTGATTTTTTTAATTCTTGTGATTTTATATATTTTCTTGATAATTTATTTTGTGCTCGTTTTTCTTTCTTTAATGCTTTTTTATAATTTTTATCAAATGTTACTGCCTTATAAAATACATTTTCTGATGTTACAATTGCTTTAACATTCACATCAATTCCAATAATATTAGAAGTAGTTTCAATTTTCTTTTTTGGTGCGTATTCATCATCTACTGAAACTACTATATAAAATCTATCTCCTTCTAATATAACCCTAGGATTATAATATGATGTATTAGTTGGTATTCTACCCTTTTCAGCTAAATTAATATAATTTAATATTTGTCTATTTTTCTTTTGATTATTAGCTATCTTTTCTAATCTTACCTTTTTATCACTAAATTCTATTTTATATGAATCTACATAAAATGATTTTTTATAATTATTATATTTTTTTCTTACTGGATATTTTGATAATTTATTAAAATATCTTATAAAAGAATTATATGTATCCTTTATCTCTTGTTTTAAGGCATCATTTGATACATCATAAAATAATGTATCTAAATGATTAGATCTCATTTCCTTTTTAGTCATATTTTTTCTTTTATTAATAGCTTCATTATCTAAAATACCTTTTTGTATTGTAAACCATTTTCTAACATCACCACATGAAGGTATTTTTTCATTATTCTTTATAAATGAATCAAGGTAATCATATATTATATTATTACATTCAATACATTTATTTAATGTACGTCTTATCTTAGTTTCTTGTTTATTGTTTGGATGAATCATTACTTTATAAGAATACATAAAAAATACCTCCTTCTATAGTTAGATTATACCATAAAAAGAGGTAAAAATAAAGTTATTTATATAGTTTTATAGAGTTTGATAAAATTGTTTCAACTATTCTTCATTATTATATATTTTTTCTATTTTTTGAGAAAATTCATCTATTATCTCTTTTGTTTTAGCTTTTCTTTTACCCTGTATCTTACCTGAAAATACTGTTATTATTTGAACTAAATCTTCAACTAATTCTTGATCTTGATTTTTATCTATTTTATCTAATATTTCAATTTTAACATTATTTAATTCAGCAAAATATTCAACAAGCTCAAATCCAAATCTTAATAATCTATCCTTATATAAAACTACTATTAAATCAACTTCCTTTCGATTAATTTTTTCTATTAGCTTTTTTAATCCTGGTTTTGTATAATTTATACCTGATCCTATATCAGTTATTATTTCATAATCAGTATATTTAGAATCTAAATATGTTTTTAGATTATTTACTTGTCTTTCTAAATCATCAGATTGTTTCTTTGATGATACTCTTGCATAACCTATAACATTTAGATTCTTTTTTGTTTTTCTTTCCTGTGTATATGAAAGTATTGATTCTTCGGAATAATACCTATATCCATTTGATTTTACATAGGATGGTTTAAGCTTACCTTCCTTATCCCAATTTCTTAATGTTTGAGCTGTAACTCCAAGTATTTCTGTAACTTTCTTTGATGAATAATATTTCATAATAAAAAAACTCCTAATTCTTGTAATATATTAATAATATATCATAAATTAGAAGTTTTATATAGTTTTATAGGTTTTATTATACTGTTTTGAATCCCTTCCTACTTTTTGTAAAATATCTAATTGTCGCTTCCATAACAAGCCCTCCTAATAAATTGCATACAATTTAATTATATTCTATTTATTGTAACTTGTCAATAAATAGAAAAATGGTAATTCTTATAAATTACCACTTTTAGCTTTATTTATTAATTTTATTTCTGATACTAGCATTATAGGAACAACTACTACTCCTACGATTAAGCAAGGTAATAAGCCAAAGCCAATATAGGATAAGGCATACATAGGAGCTCTACATGAGAATATATCAAAATCTCTTCTTGTTATACCATAAAATACATTATTCTTTTCTTTTAAATAATTGCAGTATAGTCCAAACATTGGAACGAATGTAAATGGAAATGATACTGAAGCAATACAGCTTAATACATATAATGCTATATTATTCTTTACAAATATAATAGCTATTATGCTAGAGAAAAATAAAATAAAGCTTATTATTACTAATATAATAGATTTATTTTTTCTTACCATTATTTGACTAATTGTATTTGCGATTACCTTTAAAAATTCTACTAAAACAATAAATATAGTAACTGATTGAAAGGATAAATCATTAATATATAAATATAATGGAACTACATTATCCATTATTGGTTGAAACAATCCAAAGCATATATGAAATATAATAAACCAATAATTAATTTTTATTTTAGTATCATGATTAATTTCATTATTATCATAATTTTCTTTTAATTCTTTATAGGCAAATAATATTGGAAATATAGATCCAATATAAAATATTGATGATGCTATAGATAATATTAAAAATGAATTAGTGATATCACTAGATAATATTAATCCAGATGCAAGAGTAAATAAAATCTTACCTACATTTTGAGCAATCATGAATAATCCTACATTTGTCTTTTTATCACCAAATGTAAATACTAAATTAAATGGTATAGAATATAATGCTTGAGATAAGCCCATTAATCCTGCAGATAATATTATTATACCTATATTTATTGGTGCGAATGATAATATGTATTCTGTAATTATAATAGGAATAAAATGTAATATCATTGATAATACACCATATTTTTGAATTATCTTCTTTAGTATAAACATAAATAGCATAACAAATAAAGAAAAGATAATTAAATATGCCATTGATAATCTTATATCACCTGTAGTTTTTAATACATAAAGTGGTATAAAAACTATGATAATAGAATCAGCTATAGATTTTAATAATTTATGAATAAATATAAGATTCCCTTTTTCCATAATAAACTCCAAAAATTAATCCCATTCATTATAGAACAGGATTAATTTTAATTCAATAATTTATCTTGAATTATATTCATTAACATATGCATCATATGTATGATGATCAAATAAATAAAATATAATTTCTTCTATCGTATTATTAGGATAATCATTATAAAATTCAAAAATTGTATCAATTGCTACCTTTGCAGCTTCATCTACAGGATATCCATAAATACCTGTAGAAATTGATGGAAAAGCAATAGATTTTAATTCATTGTTAAATGCAGTTAATAATGAATTATAATACGAATTTCTTAAATATATCGCATCTGTCTTAGCTTTATATATTGGTCCTGCCGTATGTATAATATATTTAGCATCTAAATTATACCCACTTGTAATAACAGCATCGCCTGTTTTTATTGGTGCTAGCTTTTCGCATTCTTTTTGTAATTCTTCATAGCCTGCCGCTCTAAATATAGCTCCACATACGCCACTACCTGCAAGTAGCATTACATTTGCTGCATTAACAATTGCGTCTGTTTTAGCCTCTGTAATATCTCCTAATACAAATCTTATTTCCATATTTAATTCTCCTCATATAGTATTTACTGCTATCTATATTATATTACTTATTAAAAAGGAAAAAAACTGCTTTTTCAGCAGTTTTAAAACTAAAATTTTAAGAAAGCATAAACCTTTGTTTTCTTAGATATCATTGATTTAATGATAGGGACAAATTTAGATACATAACCTCTAACACTAAATATAGTTGATATATCATCATTATTTTCTATATATTTAGCTAATGTATCCTTTAATGCTTCATCCTCTACACCATTAAATCTCCAAAGACCAATAATATTTCCAGTGAAGAAATCATACATTATTACATATGATTTTTCATTGACAGTTATCAAATCTAAGCATATTCTAATCTCGTTATATTTGTTCATCATATTAGAAAATGCTTCTTTTATTATTTCATCATGATTTCTTTCAATTATTTCTTTAAATCTTTTATAAATAATATCTACATTTCGATCTGATATTTCAATATTTTTATTAGCAAGAAAATCACAAATGGCTTCTCTTCCTTTTTTATTTACTATCTTTTCATAATCGATTATACATACAGTTTTTGCAGAATATGTATATCCCTTAAAAGCTAATTTATTAGCTGTTTGAGAAAAGAATACATCATCATTACATCTAGGACATTTATATCCTAGATTTTTTATTCTAATTGTTTTTCCTGATGAAAACTGTACAGTTTTATTTGATATTGTATAACAATATTTTAAATTATTCCCACAAATTGGACATATTAATATTTCTGGCTTATAAATCTTTGTAGCATTAACATTATTATCTTTCATAACAATTACCAAAGATATGCTGCGCCAAGCATTCCTGCATCATTACCAAGCTTTGCTCTTTTGATAGTAACATCCTTAACTGCATAGTGGGCATATCTTTTATAATATTCAGCAATTTTATTGATTAAAATATCACCTGCTGCGCTTACTCCACCACCAATATAGAATGTATCTACATCTACTGCAAGCTCTATAATTGAGATTGCTCTACCTAATGAATCTGCAACTACATTTAATACAAATACTCCAAGTGGATCGTTATTTCTAGCTGCATCCATTATTTCCTTGCAACCTAAATTATCTTTATCAAGGCAAGTTTCAAAATCATTATAATAATTTTTTGCTAATCTAACGATACCTGTTGCAGATGAAACAGTTTCAAGACAACCATTTAATCCACATGAGCATTTATAATTATGGACATAATCAACAAACATATGGCCGATTTCACCACAATTTGCATGACTTCCATCTCTTACCTTACCATCGATAACAAGGCCTCCGCCTACGCCTGTTCCTAGTGTAATCATATATGCAGATGCTTTAGTATCACCATCAGCTAATAATTCACCAAGTGCTGCAGCATTTGCATCATTAGTACAAGCAACAAATACTCCTGGGAAATACTTATTAACAATAGGCTTAACATCTAAATTACTAATACCTACATTAGGTAATCTATCAATTACTGTTCCAACAACATGACCTGGAAGTCCTACTCCAAAGCCATCAATTTTATAATTCTTTTTTGTGGCATAATCCTTTATTGCTACAAATACATCATCAAATAATGTTTCCTTTTTAGTTTCAACAACTAATCTATCAACAATTTTATAATCTTCAACAAATCCGACTTTAACTGTAGTTCCGCCTACATCTACTCCAACTCTCATTAAAATCTTCCTCCAAATAACATTTTAAGTACATCCTCAACCTGATTACTAGATGCCTTACCAAAGGCACACATATTAGAAAAATGCTCACAATTATTAGTAATTAAGTTATATGTACCAAGTCCAGTTCCAAGCTTTGATTTAGCATAGCTTATTATTTCTTCTGGACTTCTTTTATTTTTTAATTCTTCATCTAAATAGCTTCTTACTTCAACTACTCCACCCTTTAAGAATTCTTCTAGTGTTGTTGAAATAATTAACGCATTTTCAGGTGCTATTTCACTACCTTGTGGTGCAGCAAATTGATAAACATGATTATCATCCTCATATATGCCGTGATGATAATAATATCCCCTATTTACTCTTATTTGATCACCATATTTTGGTTCTTTAAATTCCCACATAATAACACCTCTTTTTTCCATGTAATTATTATAATACAATCTGTAATTAATTCAATAATTATTGGAAAAATTTACACAATTATAAATATTTAATTAATTCATCAAAAATTGGCTTATAGTGATCATCTATGATGCCAAAATCCATCTTTTTATAGCTCCATACGGCTCTTGCAATACCATAATATTCAAATGCTTGATTTATATGCTTAAACCAAACAAGTGTTGATTTAGTATCAGCTCTATCTATAACTCCGTATTCACCACAATATAGGCCTACATTGTATTTATTAGCATAATCTACACATTCCTTAAATAAATCAATAAAAAAATTATTTTCAAGCAATTTTAAGGCGTTATCAGCATTACCAAGTGTACCATTTACAATAGATGGTACAATTTTACAGATTTCTCTATATTTCTTTTCATCTACTGGATAACTAATTCTAAAATCTAAAGGCATCTTATCTACCCAATAAGCACCTTGATGTGAGAATGCCATAGGCTCATAACAATGTACATTATATACAATATTTTCATCATATGGGGCTGGAATATATTTAACAGCTTTTACACTAGAATATCCTACTCCACCATATAGAATCTTTACTGTAGGTGCATTCTTTCTAATAACCTTAATGCATCTTAATGCTAAATTATTCCACTCATTAATAACATCAAATGATGTAACCTCATTTAGCATTTCAAACATCATCATATCAGAATATTTAGCATATCTTTTAGATAATCTATCCCAAATATCTAAGAATAATCCCATAAGCTTTTCATTAGTAAAGAATCCAGCTGAATATTCAAAATCATCAAATATATATCCAGGTGCCTTATGTAGGTCTAAAACTACATTTAATCCATATTTTTTACACCATTCAATACATAAATCTATATATTTATATCCTACTGGATTATCACATTCATTCTTTTCATCGTAGATATTTTCAAAATCAACGGGTAAACGTAGGTGATCACAGCCTATATCTTTAATTTTTTTAATATCTTCTTCTTTTATAAAAGATTCTAAATGAGATTCTTCTAATTTACCTTGTGATAACCAACCACCTAAATTAACACCCTTTATAAATCCATTAAGCTTCTTCATTTTCAACCTCGAAATAATAATCTATTGTTTCGTTATATTTTTTATTTTTTAATAGAATATCCTTTTTATCTTTCAAAAAGTCACTATTAATAGTATTAGGATGATACATACATTCTAAGCATACAGCATAATAAGGTGTCATCTTATTTTTATTATTCATTATTTTATCCTCTGTATAATTACATGTATATACTACTACTGTAGGATAAGAGGTTTTAATTTTTAATACTCTTTTTGAATTATCATCCTTTAAAATAATATTAAATTTATTTTTATCTATATCATCAAAAATATATGGGAAATCATATCCATTTGTATTATCAATTATTTCTTTATCCATTAAATAATCACCTATTTTATGACTATTTTTAAATGAATAGATTTCTTCACAATCAACTATTTCTTGTGGGATTAGCTTTTCTATTCTTTCCATTTTTGATGAATTAATGAATAATTCATGGTTTAAAATATTATCCTTAGAATTACCTGATAAATTAAAGTATGAGTGATTAGATATATTTAATAACGTATCCTTAGATGCGATAGCATCATAAGTAACTGTTAATTTATTAATATTTTTATATAATCTATAAATAACCTTTAATATTAAATCTCCAGGATAACCTGATTCTAAATCATTTGAATAATATGAAAATAATACTTCAAAATATTCATTAGTTTCATACTTGTTATATTCAAATTCCTTATAGCTTACACCATCAACTCCACCATGTAAGCCATTAGGATCATTTGAATTAATAATATATTCTTTACCATTTAAGATAAACTTAGAATTAGATATTCTTCCTCCAGTTCTACCTATTGTTTTACCTAGATAACTTCTTTCGGTTAAAAAATCATCTTCCTTATCAGTAGTATATAATATAGATTCTAATTTTTTATTTTTATCTAAAGTTTTAATATCGTAAATAGACGCACCTACATTACATAATGTAACAATAGTATTAAATCTATTTCTCATTTCAATAAAAGATACCATTATATGCCACCTTTCTTAATAATCTTACTATATTCATAATAAGAATCTTTTTTTATTCTTTCGTTATTTTTATAATTTATATAAACTAAACCAAATCTTTTTCTAAGTCCACTATTCCATTCAAAATTATCAAATAAGCTCCAATAGAAATATCCCTTTACAGGTATTTCTTTAGCTATCTTATCTAATTCAATTAAATATCTATTTATATAATCTATTCTTTCTGAATCATGAACCTTTCCATCTAAGAATATTACATCATTATTACAAAAACCATTTTCGCTTATTATAATTGGCTTTTTATATCTTTCATATAAAAATTTAGGTCCATAATATAGTGTTTCAGGTACAACCTGAAGCCAATCAATATTTCCTTCTGGATATCCAGGATAGAATTCATCTTTAACTAAATTGTTATTAGAATCTAATGAATAATAATTACCAGTATAGAAATTTTGATAAATATAATCTAATGGCTGACTGATTAGCTCTAAATCCTCTTTTGTAATATTAGGTAATATATCCTTAAATTCTTCATAATATTCCTTAGAGTAATCACCTAAAAAGATTGGATCACTATAAATAGGAACTAAATTAGGATATTCAGATTCTCTTTTTAGTTCAAAATATTTATCAAAGCATTTCTTTTCTAAATCTTTATTAAGTCTATCACTAGGTACAGGAGGTCTTGAGCATGGGGCAAATCCAACAGTTGAATTTTTTACATTCTTTCTAATTACTTTTACTGCCTTACCATGACATAAAAGTAAATTATGGATGGCATGTAGCATGTCCTTATCATCATAATATGTTCCTGGTGCGTGTACGCATAATCTATGTCCTAAGAACATAATACATTGTGGCTCATTAATTGTAATATAATCAGATACTAATCCATTTAAGGCCTTAGTTACAATGTCTGTATAATGCATAAAATAATCAGATATATTATCATTTAGGAATCCTCCTAAATCATCTAGCCATTTTGGCATATCCCAATGATATAGAGTAACTACAGGCTTTATATTATATTTAATTAATTCCCTACATAAATTAATATAATAATCTAAACCCTTTTGATTAGGGTCATTATTTTCATCAATAACCCTTGTCCAAGCTATAGAAAATCTATATGCATTTACGCCTAATTCATGCAATAATTTAACATCATCTTTATATTTGATATAGCTATCACAAACAATACTACCATCTGTTGAATCTAAGATTTTTCCTTTTATTTTTGTAAATGAATCCCATATAGATTCTGTTTTACCATCTTTATCTACTGATCCTTCAATTTGATAAGATGCTGTAGCACAACCAAATATAAAATCTTTATTAAACATATGTACCTCCTAAAAATAAAGACAATGGCGTGCCATTGTCTCATATTTAATCTTATCCTTTTACAGAACCAGATGTTAAATTCTTCAAGATAAATCTTGAGAAAATTAAATATACAATTAATAATGGTACGA
>Ga0310694_10002827_pt1 | contig 17388 bp, 26 predicted proteins | sample 174DNAGHGhighgp2_FD_203884 | JGI IMG/M metagenome (GOLD analysis project Ga0310694, IMG submission 203884) | Sheep rumen microbial communities from Palmerston North, Manawatu-Wanganui, New Zealand - 1742 DNA GHGhigh gp2 (v2) (version 2) | ecosystem: Host-associated > Mammals > Digestive system... | reverse complement strand
GAGTCTGGCGGAAACCTCCGCATACTCGAAATCACGAAGGACTGAACGATGTTCGGCTTCCTCAAGAATCTGTTCGGGTCAAGCCCTCGGATGTTCGATTGGCTTGACCGCTTAGGCTTCTCAAAGGAAGAAGACGACTACCTGCCCCTCAAGCTCAGTTGCGACGCATGGCATGAGACAGGGCATCTGATTGGCACGTTCCTTGTCAAATGCACCCCCGCCCATGTCCGCATCAACACAAACAACTGGAATGCGTTCGTCTGCAACCAGAAGCGTTTCCTGAAACTGCCGAAGGGCAAGAAGGAAATCATCCACATTGGCGGATGGGCGTTGGAAAGAAAGTTCTACGACATCAATACATGCAAAAGGTCAATCGGGTTCGGGACGACCAAGAGGAAAGGCAAGAGTTGCGACTGGCACAAACTGGGAAGACCGTCGGTCGAGAGGATGGACACAATATCCGTCCTCTTCTACGACAAGGCGGTGCTTGAGTTCGCCCAGAAAGCCCACGATGAGCTGGTCGAGAAGAGAAGGCTTGCCCGAAAGGACATCCTTCGGCTCTACGGCGAATTCATGGAAGACGAGCGAATCCGTTCCATCGTCTGTATCATGGAAAAGGAATTCGACAAGCATTATCGGGAGCATCCAGAAAATGACCGTCCGTGAATACATAGAGCAGGCAATAGACAGGTTCCTGCTGTACCTCCCTAAATGGCATGTCGATAACGAGCAGAAGGAAAGGTTCGTCCGACGCTACGAAAGGAAATTCGGGAGCGAGGAGGTTCCCCGATGCAGGATGGGGATTCTTGAGCGTCTTGAGGACTGCGGGGTGATGACCCCGTGGACGAAGGAAGAGCGTCTCAAATGGCTCGACTACGCCTCGTGGCACGAGGCAGGGCACATCCTTGGGTACTTCATCGTGAAATGCCCCCCGAAGCATGCCTACGTCAACGACAAGGGCGGTGGCAAGGTCATAGAGAGCCTGTCGGCGGACAGCCTGAGCGATAATATGAAGAGAATCGTCCATGTCGGCGGATGGGCGTTCGAGAGGAAACACGCGAGCGTCAAGCTGTGCAAGGACAGCATCGGGTACGGGGAGACGAGGTTCAAGACCTCGGACTGGATGATACTCGGACAGCCTACGGCGGAGGAGCTGGAGAGCCTGTCGGAGAAGTGGTTCTACCACCCCGAATTCAGGAGGCACGTCAAGGCAATCCACGACGGTCTTCTGATGCGCGGACGGCTTTCAAAGAAGCAAATCATGGTGCTGTACGAAAGGTTCCTCTCGGACGAAAAAGCTCAGGAACTTGCGGGGAAATTCATCTCAAATACTTGAAATTCCAATAAAATACGCCATATTATAATATGTACGTGAAATCATTTTCGTGTCCCTGTAGTTCAGTCGGATAGAACGACAGTTTCCTAAACTGTATGTCGCAGGTTCGAGTCCTGCCAGGGATGCCATACTGTCCCAAGGTAAAAGTCATAAAGGAGTTCGACAAAATGAAGAAGAAATCGGTCAGAGCAACGGGCGCAAAGAAGAAGCCATTGTCCGTGGCGAGCATCATCGGGATGCAGATGGGTGCCGAGACAACCAACTACCGTCGTCTAATCAAGAACGCCGAGAGCGAGAGCGCGAGAAAAGCCCTGATGAAGGCTGAAGCCGTCTATCTCAGCAGGAAGCGGGAAGAGGCGATTGACAAGCGAATCGGCACGCTCAACATCGAAATCCAGAAGGCGAACGCGGAACTTGAGGCTCTGAAACAGCTCAAAGTCAAGCCGACAATCGTCAAGTAAGAATCCAAACAAGGAGTAAAAACACATGAACAAGCTGAATTCGTTCAAAATCGCATCCGCCAAGACCGCTTCCAAGAAACAAGTCGAGATTCCAGTCAACCACATCTTCGTCATCGACTGTAGCGGAAGCATGTACTACGACCTTCCGAAAATCCGCAAGCAGTTGAAGAACAAGCTCCCTTCCCTTCTGAAACAAAACGACACGGTTTCCCTCGTGTGGTTCTCTGGCAAGGGGGAATTCGGCACGTTGGTCGAGAAAGTCCACATCAACGACGTTTTGGAGTTGCGGCAATTGAACGATGCCATCGACCGCTGGCTCAAGCCGATTGGTTGCACGGGGTTCGTCGAACCCCTGCAAGTCGTCAAGGAAATCTCCTCCGCCGAGGAGCTTGTGCAGGACAACAGCGTGTATTCCATGATGTTCCTCACAGACGGCTGTGACAACGAATGGCACCGTTCGGAAATCCTGTCCGCCAGCGAACAGCTCAAGTCCCTGCTCGCGAATGCCGTGTTCGTCGAATACGGCTACTACTGCAACCACTCGTTGCTGACCGACATGGCGAACGCCACGAACGGCGCGGTCGTCTTCGCCGAGGACTTCGACAAGTACGACCCGATTTTCGACGGTATCTGCAAGCGCAAGCTGTCGAACAAGAAGGTGGAAGTCGAGGTCGGTTCCCCCGCAAAGGGCTTCGTCTGGAGCGTCAGCGACGCGGGCGCGGTCTCCTACAAGGTGGAAAACGGGAAAGTTTACGTCCCCGAAGACGTGGACGCTATCTACTGGTTCGACGAGAACGCCACCGTCTCCGCCACTGAAAAAATGGACTGGAAGCCCCTGTACCAAGGTCTGTCCGCCCTCGCCATGAACCGCGAGAGCGAATTCGTCAAGAAGCAGTTGAGCGACATCGGCGACGAGGCGTTGTACAACCAGTACGCGAATGCGTTCGGCAAGCAGAACCTCTACGACTTCGCCGAGAAGCTGATTCAGGCGGGTTCCAACAGCAAGCTCCGCTTCACGCAGGGCAGGAAGGTCGGTCTGAAACCGAACGAAAACGCATACACGGTCTTGCAGTTGCTCAACGAACTGCGCGAATCCGATGCTCAAATCAACCTCGAAGCGTTGAAGTACAACCGCATCGGACGTGGCACGGAAATGAGCGACGAGCTGTCCAAGGCTGAAACGGAAGCCCTGACGGAATCCATCGCCAACTCTGGCAACCTCCGCGAAATCAAGGCTCACACCGACGCGGCGGCGAAGCTCGCGAAGGAACGCTCGCAGATGAAATTCTCCGCGAAGGACAAGCATCCGCGCATCAGCAGTTTCTCCTACAACGAGACCCGCCCGAACGTGTCCATGCTCGTCAACCTCGAAGGCACGGTCGGTCTCCCGTCCGATGCACCTTCCACGTTGCCGACCGACTTCCCGACATGCATCTTCCGCAACTACACCGTCGTGCGCGACGGCATGGTGAACATCGAGAAGCTCCCAGTCATCATTTCACAGGCGACCGTTGACAAGCTCAAGGCGAAAGGCGTTCCGATGACCATCGAGGACGGCACAAAGCGCACGAGCGCACAGACGAACGTCATGTTCGCCACGCCGAACCCGAACGGCATCAAATGCACAATCGACCTGCGCTCCATGCCTGTCATCAACGCCCGAATGGTCAAGTCCGTCAGCGCGAAGACGCTCGCGGACACCATCTACGAGAACATGCAGTGCAAGGCGGCGGTCAAGGTCTATAAAGGCTTCCTCGAAGAAGTCGAACCCACCGAGAAGTCCGCAGGAATCAAGGACAAATACGGCGACGAATGCGCCGAATACCTGAAATCCCTCGGCATTACGGACGGCGGTTTCTCCCCGAAGACCAAACAGGCGGAAGCCACAGACAAATACATGGCGGTCGAATTCGCCGTGAAATTCAAGGGCTTGTCCACAATCCCGTCGTACAACGCCCTCATCAAGAAGCTCGCGACTGGCAAGGCTCTGACGGCTGGAGAGGAGCTTCTCAAGCCCGCCTACGACGAATGCGTGGCGAAGAAAGCGTCCATGTCCGAAAAGGACTTCATCGGATGGCTCAAGACCAGCATCAAGACGGCGAACAAGAAGGCTGGGAACCTCTACGAGAAAATCGTGGAAGACAAGTTCTCCATCGTCGTCGGTCAGACGTGGTTCAGCGACCTCGATTTGAACAATCCGACGCTCGTCTCCAACGGCGTTGACGTGACGTTCGAAATCAAGGACACGGAAGTTGAAATCTAATCGGATTTCCAACTAGGTCGTAAAGCACAGCGAGGACGGGGAATTTTTTCAGGAAACCACTTGAAATTTCCCGTCCTCGTTTCATATTATAGCAATCAACGGAAAATCCAAAGACAATGCTGACATGAAGAGGCTCGAACAGCATTTGCAAACTAACCTATGAGCCTAGAACAAAGACAAAGGAGAAAAACATGTCGAAGAAGATGATTTTCACAGATGCGTTGCAGGACACCCTGAACGACGAGAAGTCGATGACCGAGAACGGCGCACTCGGCTACAGGACCTCTAAGTCCGCCCTCGTCGATTTCAACTTCAACGCAGCGTCGTTCCGCAACAAGAGCGACCAAGACATCAAGGACGCTTTTGCCGAGGCGTACAACGAGAACCCGTTGCTCGCAATCAAGCTCCTGTTCATGACGGGCGACATCCGTCAGGGCATGGGCGAGAGGCGCACGTTCCGCACGTGCTTCCAGTGGCTCGCCGAGTTCCACGCCGACGACGCGAGGAAGGTCGTGTCCCTCATTCCTGAGTACTCCCGTTGGGACATACTCGTTGACATGCTGAACACGACTGTTGACGACGAGGCGTTCACCGTGCTCAAGAACCAGTTGGACACCGACACGGACAGTTGCATGAACGGCAAGCCGATTTCGCTTCTGGCGAAGTGGTTGCCTTCCGTCAACACGTCCAGCCAGACCGCCCGCAGGAAGGCTCGTTCCCTCTGCGCACGTCTCAAGCTGACCGAGCGCAACTACCGCAAGAGGCTTGCTCAGCTCCGTAGCTACTCCAACGTCGTCGAGACGAAGATGAGCGCGAAGAACTGGGCTGGCATCAAGTACGAGGCAGTCCCGTCCAAGGCGAACCTCCTGTACAAGGAGGCGTTCATGAGGCACGACGAGACCCGCCGTACCGAGTACCTCTCGGCTCTTGAGAAGGGCGAGACCAAAATCAACTCCAGCGCGTCGTTCCCTTACGACATTGTTTCGAGGTACCGCAACACGTATTCGACCGACACCACGCTTGAGCAGATGTGGAAGGCATTGCCCGACTACACCAACGGCAAGGGAAGCGACACGATTTGCGTCGTGGACAGCAGTGGCTCCATGAACGCCTCGGTCGGTGGCACGAGCGTCACCGCCGAGGATGTCGCACGAAGCCTCGGCATCTACTTCGCGGAGAAGATGAATGGTCAGTTCCATGACCAGTACATCACCTTCTCCGAGCGTCCTCAGCTTGTGAACTTCAAGAACTGCGGTTCGTTGAAGGCGAAGCTCGACGAGGCGGAGCGTCATACGGAGTACGCGAACACCAACATCGAGGCGGTGTTCGACCTCATCCTCCGCACGGCGACGGCGCACAACCTGTCTCAGGAGGACGTGCCGAGGAACATCCTGATTCTGTCGGACTGTGAGTTCGACCAGCAGATGAACGTCGGCTCCACGTCCCTCTGGGGCAAGACCGAAGCTCAGCAGTCCCGTATCTTCGAGACGCTGTTCGATGCCATCGGCAAGAAGTACAAGGCAGCGGGCTACGAGCTTCCGAGGCTTGTCTTCTGGAACATCGCGGGTCGCACTGGCACCGTGCCGATGCAGGAGAACAAGAACGGCTTGGCTCTGGTGAGCGGGTTCAGCCCGACCATCGCGAGCATGGTCTTCAGCCAGAAGAACAGCCCTTACGAGGTGTTGCTTGAAAAGCTGAATTCCAAGCGTTACGAGCCTGTCGAGAAGGCGTTGGCGTAAGCCGATGTAGGCGACGGGGAAAAGCAGACTGGAAGGAGTTTTCTGACCAGTCTGCTTTTTTTGTAAAGGGGGCGTGATGGAAAGACCGTACAATCCGTTGCAAAACTGTCAGCTCACAAGACAGCAGATGAACGACTACCTGCTCGCCAAGCAACAGAACAAGAAGTACATCCTGTACAAGAAGGTCGGAGACCTGTGGCAAATCATGGCTTGCAGGACGATATGGCAGGAATTGGGCAACAACTACAGTGCCCTTGTGCTGGAAGGCGAACTGGGAGGCTTCGTCGAATCGGAGGACAACCTGTCCCACGACGGGAAATGCTGGATTTACGATTCGGCGAAAACCGTCGGGCATGCGCGGGTGAGCGGAAATGCGCTTGTCAAGCATGCGTCGGTTGTCGAGCAGTACGCCGAGGTTTTCGGCAACGCGGTGCTGAACGATTTCACGACGGTATCGGGCAACGCAAGGGTTTGCGACAAGGCGGTGACTTTCGGCAACGTCTTCGTCGTGAACGACGCGGTGGTGTGCGACGAGGCTAGGCTGAACGGGAACATATACGTGTGCGACAACGCATGCGTATGCGGTCGTGTGCAGGTGTACACGTATCAGGACGATTCAAAGATAATAGAAGGTGACATGCTGGTATGCTGATAGAAGATTTCAAGAAGACGATTCCAGACGTAATCGAGCAGATGAAGAACACCCCGCAGAACCCGCAGTACCACGGGGAGGGCGACGTGTGGACGCACACACAGATGGTAATGGACGCGCTTCACCTGATGGACGAGTACCATTCCCTGACGACCGAGGAGCGCGAAGTGATGGACTACGCATGCCTCCTGCACGACATCGGGAAAATCCACTGCACCCGCATGGAGAACGGGGTGCTCACATCGAAAGGCCATTCGCTCAAAGGCTCCCTCATGGCTCGGAGACTGTTGTGGGACGCTGGCTTCAACGGCGACAAGCACCTTGATTTCAGGGAGAGCGTATGCACCCTCATCAGAATGCATGAGAAGCCGTTGTTCTTCTGGGACGACGTGGAGAAGGACGAGCACGAGGCGACGATAGACATGTTACGCCTGTCCTGCCTCACGCCAGCCCTTTATTTCAACCTGAACATGATGCACATCCTGTCCTTCTCCGACATGAACGGGAGGATATGCAACGCGAAGACCAACGCATTCGACTCGGTTGACCTGTTCAGGGAGTACGCCGTCGATAACGACTGCCTGCACCACCGCGCATTCTTCCCAGACGACTTCTCCCGCCATGCGTTCCTGAACGGGAGGAAGATGTACGTGGGCGAGAAGATATACGACGACACGTGGGGCGAAGTGCGCGTCCTGTCTGGGCTTCCCGCCTCTGGCAAGACGACGTGGATTGAGACGCACTGCTCCAACCAGCCTGTAGTCTCCCTCGACGAAATCAGGAGAAGGAACGGGGTAAAGCCATCCGACAATCAGGGAAAGGTGATGGACATCGCCTTCGAACAGGCGAAGGAGTGTCTCAGAAAACATCAGGAATTCACATGGGACGCGACCTGCCTCAACCCCGACACGAGGAGCAAGATAATCAACTTGTGCATGGACTACCATGCGTTCGTCTCCCTGTTCTACTTCGAAGTGGATGACGAGGAGAGAAGGAAGCGCAACATGGGCAGGACATGGGTTGTGCCAGACGACGTGATGGAGCGCATGAAGGAGAAGGTCATACCCCCGACTTGCGAGGAAGCCCACCTTGTCTCGTGGAACGGTCACTGAAATTATTTGCAATTTTGGGAAAACGGTGTATATTATTGCTGTAGTAATTTTCAACACTGAAGGGGAATGCGCTCAAAGACTTCTACGAAGGGCTTAAAAATGGTGCGGATGACAGATTCCACAGGTTCAATTTCAAGTTCAAGAAAAAATAAGTCATGTTTAAAACGAATATAATACATTAAAGAAACCATACAATGAAAGAAGCAAATTTTGACAAAGAAGAACGGCAGTCGTTGAAAAACAACGCCAAGATGATTGGCAAGTGGATTAGGGAGAACATATGCCCGAATATGATGCATGGCGTTAAAGTCACATTGGATTGCAAATTAAAGCAATATTATGGCTCCGAATACATGGTTGTACATCCTGATGGCTATATTGAAGTATCCATTGGGCCTTTTGCTCTTGTTCTTGACGACGAAACGCACTGGAGTGCTGAAGAATGCGAATATTTGATGAATGTATGGTCTTATTACAAAAAGAAACTGCTTGAATGGGTCAAAGAGCAACATGAAAGGCACAACCGCATCATGAATTTCCAGCCTTAACCTTTTGGGTGATAACATGCCGAAATACGATTACAAATGCGAGAAATGCGGTGTATTCGAAATCGAGCAGAAGATGTCAGACCCGAAACTGACCGCATGCCCGAAATGCAAAGGAAAAGTGAGACGGCTCATCTCCAAGGGCGTTTCGATTGAATTCAAGGGAGATGGGTTCTATTGCACGGACTACAAAGACAAGGAGTGATTATGACACAGGAAGAAATCAAAGGGAGAATCGTGGCGAACGACATCGCATCCATGTTCCACGGGCTTGACCTATATGACTCGGTGATGCTGTTCCATGAATTGATTAATGTGTTCAAACAAATGACGGATGAGCAGATTTTGCAGGCAGTCAAGCCTTTTCAGGACATGTTGCTTGATGAAGCCGTACCGTTGTGCACTCGGTATCTGTTCATAAGAATAGCCACATATTTGGATGAGATGTGGCATTTGAGACCATTGCTTAGTGGCAACGTGAAGCTAATGACCATTCCGAAACATTTGACATTGCTCGGCACTGAAAAATACGATACACCTGATAAGGACATCCTCACTGCGGAATATATAAGGAAGAACTTTAATGCTCACGAGCAGATTGAAGTCCTTTTAAAAAAGGACAGGGGCTACTTCGAGCATTTCGATGATGCAGTCGCCGAATGGCATGAAAAGCAGGAATTGCAGAAGGAACTGGAAAGGGAACAGAAAGAGAAGGCAGAAAAGAAAGCGAAAGAAATGGTGGGCAAAGGAGCCTTGTAATGGACGACAGGGAAAATATTTCTGGGATATGGTAATATCGCCACGACCCAATGGGGGTAATACACGAAGCTTCGGGTGTTACAAATACTTACAGAAAGGAATTCCAAGGTCTTGAGAGCAAAGGGATGTCGTTCTCCGACTACTGGAAAATCCTTGAGGCGTTGGCTGGACAGGGAAGCTACATCAAAAGAAACAATCCTGCGGTTCCAAAATACTTCGACAAAGCCATATTAGACAAAATCTACGATTCCATCAAAGATTGACATGATTTCATTTCAAGGGAATTGAAAATGGAGAAGATACTCAAATATCCAAGGACTCAGCATCTTCAAGGCTCGCGTCTGCAAGCTGGCGACGAGGACTTGTCGCAAGTCCCGTTCTCCGAAATCCGTGGCAGGAAAATCGTCGTCGAGGAGAAGATAGACGGGGCAAACACGGGGATTTCGTTCAGCTCGGAAGGCGACCTGCTCCTTCAGAGCCGTGGGCACTACCTCACGGGCGGTGCCCGTGAGAAGCACTACAATTTGTTCAAAGAGTGGGCGAACCACCACGTAGATGCCTTGTTCGATATTCTTGGCGACAGATACATCCTGTATGGCGAATGGATGTACGCAAAGCACACGGTGTTCTACGACGCGCTTCCGCACTACTTCTTCGAATTCGACATCTGGGACAAGCAGAGGGAAATGTTCCTCGACACGGCGACAAGGCATGCGATGCTCAAGGATTCGCCAATCCTGTCCGTCCCAGTCATCACGGAACGCGCCTTCGACAAGCTGGAGGATTTGACCAGCCTCATCGGGCATTCACGGTACATTACCGACAACCACATCGAGGCGTTGAAGGAGTACTGCATCCAGAACCCGAAGTGCGGACCAATCGAAGACAGGCTGAACGAAACCGACCATTCCACGACGATGGAAGGCATCTACATCAAAATCGAGGAGAATGGTGAGACAGTCGGACGGCTGAAATTCGTTCGCAATGAATTTGTCCAGATGATTGTGAATTCGAACGAGACATCGAGCCACTGGCTCGCACGTCCGATTGTGCCGAACCTGCTGAAGGTGCCGAGGGAGACGATATACCAGCCTACGATAGAAAAGGAATACACGATATGATGACCCCAGAAGAATTCTCGCTCAAACTGAAAAGGTCGCGAAGTGCCATCTATGGCACGAAAATATGCGATTTGGTGGACGAAGTTGTGGCAAAGCACAATGAACTGTATGTAAAATACGGCGATGACGTGAACAATTTGACAGATATTGCCGAAATTCTCCGCAATCATAATCTGCCTTATTTTGGCAGTATCGGGGCATGTGGCTTTTCCGACATACAATCGCTTCCAGCAGACACGCCTTTTTCGGAGATTTTTAGCGAACCGATGAAGATGGGGTTTGGTCTTGAGCAAATATTCTCTCATTATAAATGTTGTCATCTTTATGTGTCAAACAAATACGGTGGAATTTATTTTGGAAAGAATGAAATTACGATAAAAGCTTTTGAATCTAAAGACTCTGCTCCTGAGTTCTCTTTGGAATTTTTCTACAGGGGGGCTAACCGATTTTGGAACGAATACTATCTGGAAGTAGCTGTCAGGCAGGTCAATAGAGCATTGCATATATTCGAACAAGATTTTCCAGCATTCAGGGACAGATACATGGCTGATGCTGAATCGTTCATAAAACAGTAAACGAGTAGCACAAGGAAGAAGGAGAAAAAATTATGCCGAATGAATTTGGGGAATTGACACATGAAGACAGGGAAAAAGTCACATTCAATGTGACATGTACAATGCCACGCAGATGGGTTCAGCCGTTCATGTCCATGCTGAAGTACATGGAGTGGTGTGGAAATGTCGGACATTCCAGCGACGTTGGGCTGTTCGCCGACGGCGACGGGGACTTCAGACCGACGTTTTCAGCGACAGGAGAAGGCGCGGATGTGAAGCAGTATTCGCGCCCACGCGCATGCACCTACAGTTCTGACGAAGTGACGTTTGATGCAGATTGTCGTCCAGAGCAAATAGCGTATGTCCTTGATGGCGAAGGTGGCAAATACGCGAGTGAAGAAGACCTCAAGCAGTATGAATGGCTCCGTAAGGACGGTTGGGAGCATCGCGAAATAAATTAAGGGGGAATGACATGGCTGATGACAATGAAGAAGTCGAATTCACGGTGAAATGCAAGATGCCGAAAGGCTGGATACCCGCTTTCATGTCCATGTTGAAATACATGGAGGAATGCGGGAGGAACGGTCATTCCTCTGTCATCGGAATGGCATGCCAATGTTGTGACGACTACCGACCGAAGTTCACTGGCGAAGGGGAAGCCTCCAAGGTCGGCGAATATGTCTGCCCGTGCATCGACGACTACTTCGACGACCATGTGATATTCGGGGAAGCCACGCCAGACTCCATAGAATACTGGCTAAGCAACGGTAAATGGGCGTTGAGACAAGAGCAGGTCGAGAAAGTCAAGAAAATGAAGAAGGAAGGCTGGAGCCACAAGCCAATCCGCTGAAAAATATTTTTCTCCTTATACCCGACGGTATAATTGTACCGTCGGATTTTTTGTTTCAACCAAAAGGAGAAAAATTATGGACAGGATTAAAGTCGCGAAGGAATTGGTCAGAATCGCAAAGAGCTTGGTGGCGGACGATAGTTATTTCAGGGAAAAATTCCCTGTGATAAGCTCGATTAAGTTCTCTGTCAGAGGCGAATCCCTCAATGTCTTCTGTGTCATTGATGCGGTCAACAATTATTTCACGCAGGAGCTTGACGACTTGAAGTTCGAACTTGGAGGAATCACCCAGAATCAATTTGATTCTCTTGGAATTACAGAAAGATACCAGACGAAGGTGAAGGAAATAGCCTCCTGCATCCAGAATGCCTTCGACAGCGACAAGTACTTCCAGAAAGGCGAAGTCACGGTTTCCGCCCCTATCGTAAACACCTACCAGATATGGAGCAGGATGAGGGATGAAGACGTGAAAAACCTCCCAGACATCAGAATCAATTTCAGCCAGTCCGTCTTTGAAACGTTCGACGACTACAATGCGTTCCAGAATTTCCTCGCAAAGAAATGCGTCAAGAAAATCAAGGACGCGCTCAAAGCGATAGGCTTCACGAAATTCGGTCCAGTGACAATGGACAGGTGATTCCCATCCAATGCCTGAGTCCAGCGGGGTTGCTCCCCGCTGGACTTTTTTGTTTATAACCGCCTCCTTTTTGATAGCTTTTAAGGCATCAGGCATATAGGAGACGTTACTATGATGACTTTTCTCAAAAAACTCAAGACCACGTTTTTGAACATCCTTGGCGACATCAAGTTGTACCCGTTCCCGTTCTTCATGGTGTACGACCCTTCGACTTTCAACATCAAGGGGTTCCACACGAGACAGGCGTTGAACCGCATCCAGACGGGTTGCATCGTGCTTCGCGGGTACAAGTGCTACGCCGACGGGTACTTCATCCCAGGCGACTTCTCGCATTCTGGCATCTATGTCGGCGACGGGCAGGTGATACACGCGGTGGCGGAGGGTGTCGAATACATCGACTTGATTGACTTCCTGCGTTGCGACCGATTCTGCATCCTGAAGCCGAAAGACCAGATGCTCGGAGCCGACGCTGCAAGGAACGCGATGGGCTACATCGGCAAGCCATACGACTTCGATTTCGTCGATGGCGAGGATGCGTTCTACTGCCACGAGATGACAAACGCATGCTATTCGTCCCTGAATCTCCAGAAGCACGAGGTCAGGCTGTTCGGCATCAAGGTCAGACCGCGTTTCACGTGCGACACGTTTCTTGAATGCGATGCTTTCGAGAAAATCATGGAGGTGAACGAGGACAAGGACATTTATTTTATTAAAAAAGCTTGACTTTTCCGAAACGCACGCCATATTAGAAGCGTTGGAAGGGTTCCAACCAAGTTGAACAAGAAAGGACAGACAACAAAAGGAAAAGCAAATGAAGAACGAAGTATTCTACTACTACCTTCGTAATGCCGAGCATCATCCCTACGGATGCGTCGCCATCCAGAGGACGAACGACGGTAAAATCAACCGTGGTGTTTCCATCTGCTCGACGGCTGACCGCTGGAACAGGGCTTGCGCCCGTGGCATCGCGCTCAAGCGTTGCCAAGAGGCTGGGGAATCCCTTTTCTCCACGCCTTTCGGAACATACAACGGCGCGAAGCGTCACATGCCCGAAGTGAAGTTCGCCTATAAGAGCGAATGCAACGCCACTCCGACCGAGGACGAGGCGAAAATCATCGCCATGACACCCACGAAGGGCTGATTCGCAGGGAGCCGAAGAGGTAGTTGAGAAAAGCTGGTGCTATGATGGAGAAAGTCATGGCACTGGCTTGTTTTTTTGTAAGGAGATTGCCTAATGAAGAAAGTAGTGATTGCAGGAGCTGGACCCGCTGGACTGACGTGCGCCATCTATCTGGCGAGGGCGGGGCATGAAGTGGAGGTTTTCACGGATGAACTCAATTCTCTGGGTTCGTTACAAAATGCAAGGGAAATCAGCAATTATCCAGGCTTCCCCGACGGCATCGGCGGTCTCGACTTGCAGATGAAGATGCGCGAGCAAGCCGAGAAGAACGGGGTCGTGTTCCACGAGGAGGGAATCGCGAAGGTCTTCACTGAAACGAAGACCGTGATGGACAGCGAAGGCAAAGAGCACAAGTACGACGAGTACGTGGAGGCAATCGGTTTAAAGCACAAGGAGTACGAGTGCAAGGGAATCGAGAACATCCCTGTGCATTACTGCGCCATCTGCGACGCGGATTTGTGCGTCGGTCAGAAAGTCGCCGTCGTCGGTGGCGGGGACACGGCGGTTTCGTCCGCGCTGTACCTCTGCGACAAGGCTGAATCCGTGACGATGCTGGTCAGGAAGCCGAATTGCAGAATCACGAACCAGACCGCGTTCGACGAATTGCGGAAGAGGGGCAATTTCCGCATCATGTACACTACTGAGCTGAGGGAGGTGACGCTTGACGAGAACGGAAAGCCAGTGCTTCACCTTGAGGACACGTCGAAATCCCAGACAGTCGCCCTCCTGACATATCCCCCGCAGTACAAGACCGAGCCTTGCATGATTGAACTGCCAGATGTCACCCATTTGTTCGTATGCATCGGCTCTTCCGTCAACCAAATCGCCCACTACGGGGAGGAAGGAATCTGGAAGTGCGGGGACAACACGGAACGCCACAAGCAGGTCGCGGTAGCCGTCGGCTCTGGCGCGAACGTCGCCCTCGACATCATCGCGAAATCGTAATCGCGGAAAAATTTGCAATTTGCAATCCGTGATGTATATTATGGGAAAGTCTTTCATTCAACATCGGTAAAAATAGGAATCAAAGGAGTATGAACATGAGCAATTGGAAACTGACCGTCACCGACAACAACGACCGTGAAAACTGCAATCCCGAAGACCTGGTTGAGACTTTCGTCTATAAGGAAAAGGACTATGCCATCAAACAGGCATTGTACATATTGGCGGACGACAACGGTCTTTTCGAAACGGAAAAGGACTTGCAGAAAGTCAGGAAGAAGTTGGAGAAAGGTTGTTACATCGATGAAGACACCGACGTGACGTACAAGATTGAGGAAACCGAAGAGGAAGGCGATGAAGTCGATTTGGAAAGGGAGGATTACTGGGAGGACTTCGATTTGATGAGCTTGGTCGATGGCTACGGCGAAGACGAAGACTTCGAAGACGAGGACGACGACTGGGATGAGGACGACGAAGACGACGATTGGGATGAAGAAGATGACTTCGACGAAGATGACTTCGACGAAGACGACGATGACGATGACGAAGATGACGAAGATGACGAATGAAACAGATTGAAAATTTCCTCAAGGAGACCGAACAGGCGTTGGAAGACAAAAAGACATGGAAAAAAATCGCCTTCATCATCGTGTACGATGGCGAAAGGCACGACGCGCCACATCGGATTTCAATCGACCATTTCAGGAAGCTCGCCAACTTCGAGTACATGCGCTATGACGAAAGCCTTCCAGCATACACGACTCCTGAGCAAATTATTGGAATCATCATATTCATGATGGACGGCTCGTACTACGAGCGTGTCATCACGCCATTCGTTGACAATCAGGAATTGTTCTACGAGACGTGGGACCATGCCTTTCCGCCCGACAGGACGATTCCATCCGAGGCGAGGCTCCCAGTCGATGACAAGGCTGTGAAACGCCTCTGGACGGACAAGCACGAGGCGTGGAAGAATCAGAACAAGTAAGACAAAGGAGTTGAAAAATGTATCATTGCGACATGTACGGTACGCACATCAAGGTCGGAGACTATGTGTTCATGACCCCGATAACAGGACGATGCAACAGAACAGAAATACACGGTCATATGGAGATAGCCCGTGTCGCCAAAGAATATCCTTCTGGCGTGAAAGTCGAAGGATGCCCAACCATATATCCCATTGAGGGCAAGATTTTCAAGCCAGATATGCTTATCGCGTTGAAAACGCTTCTCGACGAAGACCAAATCAAGTCGGTCATCGGGCGTTACAATACGCTTGCCCATACAAATCTATAAAAGTATAATGCACGACAGCCTCTTGGTATAAACGGTCAGAATATTTGATTTTGATTCAAATGATGCTGGTTCGAGTCCAGCAGAGGCTGCCAAATGGATTTCCTTTGTTGAAATTTGCATTTTCAGTTTCAGGGTGTATATTAAAGGAAAGAAACAAGAATGCATTAAGGATTTTAATTGAAAACAAAGGGGATTTTCATGAGCACCATCACCTGTCCGAACTGCGGGAACAAAATCCATACGGTCCAGAAAATCAAGACCGAACCGAAACCGAACCCGAACGTGAAGGAAGTCTGGTGCGTTTCGCTGTCGTTCTCCATCCCGCAACCGAACCAGACCTGCCATGAGGCAAAGGACTTCCGCCCCTACATGGAAATATTCAAGGAGAAGATATATATCGGCATCCATGAATTCATGACTGTCTGCGACATGTCCCCCGAAGACGAGAACGAAGGCTTCATGTACAAGATATACGCACGTGACGAGCAGGAGGCGGAAGAGGCGAAGCGGGTTCTTGTTGCCAAATACAACGAGAAGATGACTGGCTTCATATCCTACCTGCAACACTGCATGGTGAACAACGTGGCGTTCCATATTCAGAAATGGTAAAAGAAGGGGCATGGCATGGACACGGTTGAATTCATGACGGCAGTCGCTACGAAGGCGTATTTTCTTGGGCTTGTGTCATGCATCGGCGGGGCGTTGACCTCGATTTTCAACGAGGACATGGGTTGTTCCATTTTGTCGTTCGGCATGGTGTTCGGGCTGTTCGCCCTTGCATGGTCGGTGTGTCTTTACGTTTGCTGAGGAGGATGATATGACTAATGCTACTACTGCACTCACCACGGAAGATTTGCAGACGATTGTCTTTTTCGTGATGGCATCCGTATGGTTCTTCGCGGGACTCATAGGAATGATGATGAAAGCGAGCGAGAAAAAGTGGATTCCCTGCTTTTTCATCTCAGGGCTGATGTCGGTTATGACTCTGTTCAGCTCCTTCGGCGGTCTCAACTGGGTCGCGCTTTTCCTCCTTATCCTGTTGCTTATCCTGTTGCTTTCCCTGTTTGTCTGCTATGTCTTGAAAAACGACTGGAACGACGAAAAATGACACCTTTCATAGACTGCCTCCTCATAGGCTACACGCTCTACGAGCTTCACAACATCATCGACGTTTTCATCGCCCTCGTCGCAATCGGCGAGGCGAAGATTGGAATCGGGGGAGAGACAGATGGACAATGACGGAAAGACAAGGATAATCTTCCTCGACTGCGACGGGGTAATCAACAACGATGCCATGATTTCCGACTGGATTTCCAAGCACGGGGATTCGAAGGAGAGCATGGAGGGGTTCAGGAAACGGTATTGCCTTCATGACGGTCACGATGGCTATGTCGTGCCTGAGCTTGTCGAACGTCTGAAAAGGCTGTGCGAGAGGGCTGAATGCAAAATCGTGTGGTCTAGCTCGTGGCGGGAGAACTACCTGAAGCGCAATCCAGACACGGGGGATTTCCATTTCGACTACGAGGCAATCAAAAGACTCTGGGTGGCGAAAGGGTTCCCAGCGGGGCGGTTCATCGACTGCACCCCGTGCGAGAACATGACGCATTATTCCTATGTGCCTCGCGGGCTGGAAATACAGAACTGGATTGACAAATACAAGGATGTGCTGTGCGTCGGCAAATGCGCCATACTCGACGACAACGAGGACGCTGGGTACGGAATCGACGACCCAGACGTGAAATTCCTCCAGACGGACTTCAGCCTTGGGCTGACGCAGGAGATAGCCGACGAAGCGGAGAAATGGCTTAAAGGAGAACCATGAACAACATGAGAGAAATATACGTGAACCTGTGGGACGACTACAAGCAGAAGCCGTACCACGACCATACGGAGCCGACGACGCTCACAATCGAATCGACGGACAGGCTCAAGACGAGCGAA
>Ga0310694_10002826_pt1 | contig 17393 bp, 13 predicted proteins | sample 174DNAGHGhighgp2_FD_203884 | JGI IMG/M metagenome (GOLD analysis project Ga0310694, IMG submission 203884) | Sheep rumen microbial communities from Palmerston North, Manawatu-Wanganui, New Zealand - 1742 DNA GHGhigh gp2 (v2) (version 2) | ecosystem: Host-associated > Mammals > Digestive system... | reverse complement strand
CCGCGCCCATCCGCGTAAGAAGCTGATCGGCGCGCCTGGCTATCTCCTGATTGTTGCGATCCACCTTCAGCCGGTCCATCCCCAATTTGAAGAGAACAAGATATCCAAACAGCATCTGGGGAGAGGCAAGCACCACATTCCTCTCGTTGGCAAACGAGCCAATGGCCGGATCTGCGGTGATTGCGGCGGCATATGTCGCTTCGCTTGGCATGGCCATTATCACGATCGGGGAATATTCCGCATCTGCATCCTGATCCTTCTCCTTGAGCTTCTGCGGATAGTTCTTCCCAGCAAGCCCCACTATCTGCGCGCGCACGCTCTTTGCGTGCTCCTTCATCTGCGCCTCCGCCTCGTCCTTCCTGCCCTCGTTCGAGGCCTGCACCGCATGGAGGAACGCATCAATGTTCACCTTTGCGTCTATGAGCACCTTCCTGTGCACGCCATCGAACACCGTGAAGTCCGGCATGCCCGCCTCACGTGCGCCAACCTGCTCGACAAAGTCAACCCCAGCCTTCAAGCCTGCGCCTTCAAGGGCGTTTCGCACAATCCCTTCGCCCCAGTTGCCCTGGTTCTTGTTGCCGCCCTTGAGCGCCGTCATGAAATCCTCGGCCTGCTTGCCGAGATTCTGCGCCTTCTTCCCCACCTCGTCAATCTTCACCGCCAATTCGCCGCCGAGCTTGATGTTCACGTCCTTCGCGGACTCAGCCACCTTCCTCAAATCATCGATGTTCTGGCGGAGAGCGTCAAAGAGCGGCTTTACGTCCTTTGCGTTCTTTTCGGAAAGGTCGTTTGCCTTCTCTTCGAGCTTCTCCGCCGCCAGCGCAGCGAAATCGCTCCGCAGCCTGTCGAGGTTCGCCCTGTGCCAGGAAATCAGCGCAGCGACAAACGCCCCCGCCGCCAACAGCACAAAAACAGCCAGCACCAATGCAACCGCGCTACTCATCCTTCTCCCTCCGCTCTGCCGCCGCAAGAAGCAGCCTCAAGGCATGCTCCACCGCAGATGCACGAACCGCAACGCGATCACCTGGGAACACCTTGCGCTCGGTTACGGTGCCTCCCGCTGTCGCCAGGCCAAACCATACGAGCCCCACCGGCTTCTCGGCGCTGCCGCCACCCGGCCCAGCAATGCCCGTCAGCGACACTGCGAGATCGGTCTTCATCAACCTGCGCACACCTGACGCCATTGCCGCCGCGCATTCTGGCGAGACTGCGCCGTTCGCGCCCAGCACTTCCGCCGGCACGCCAAGGACATTCTGCTTGACGGAGTTGTCGTAGCTTATCACGCCGCCCCAGAACACCGCGCTCGCCCCGGCAACTCCAGTGATTGCGCACCCAACGCCGCCGCCTGTACATGACTCCGCCGTAGCGCACGTCATGTTACGCTCAGCCAATTTGCCGACCAGTCTTTCCGCCGTAGTCACAGGCCCCTCTCTTCCTTCCATCTCGCCTTCAGCTAACCCTTTCGCCATTTCAGCCATCTGCGCACCGTATTCTCAACGCACCCAAGCCGCTTGGCGATATCCTTCACTGAATGCCCCTTGTATTTTTCCGCCACCATGCGAACATGGCGGGCGATTGCGGCATCGAGCCTTTCGTCGCCCTCTGCGGACTCAACCTGATTCACGTGGCGTATGCCCATGTTCTCACGCTTCCAATGCTCAACGAGCTTCGCAAAGTCCGTTATCTTCATCACCTTTGCATAGAGAAGCATGTTTTCGAGTTCGCGCGCATTGCCGGGGAAATCGTACTGCGCAAGGGCGCTGCGCTGCTCGCGGCCCAAATTTCCGCCTGTCTCGCGGAACCAGATCGTGCGGGCGATCTCTGGTATGTCCTCCGCGTGTTCGGCAAGCGGCTTCATGCGTATCTGAATCACATTTAGCCGATAGTATAGGTCTTCACGGAACTTCCCCTCGTTCACAAGCTGCACGAGATCCTTGTTCGTGGCGGTGATAACGCGCACATTCTGAACCTTGCGCGGCACAGATTCGCCCACCTTGAGGTAGTCGCCGTCCTGCAACACACGAAGAAGCTGCCCCTGCATGTAGTAGTTGAGCTCACCCACCTCGTCAAGGAACAACGTGCCGTTGGCGGCAGCCTCGAAAAGCCCTTGGCTATCCCTGGAATCAGTGTAGGCGCCCTTCACGCTGCCGAAAAGCTTGCATTCGAAAAGGCTTTCCGTGGTGCAGGCGCAGTTGAAGGAAAGAAATGCACCGTCAGCGCGGCTTGACTTCCGGTGTATCAGCTGCGCGACGGTCTCTTTTCCGGTTCCGCTCGGGCCCGTAATCAGCACACGCACTGCGGCATCGTCGCACTCGGCGGCGCGCTGTGCGATCCTTCGCACCTCTTCCATGTGAGCGCTGTGCCCTATCAGCTGCCGGTTGCCCCATTTGTCGTAGCAGTCCACCACATCCTTAAGGCGCTGACTCAGGTTCGCATACTTCACGCCGCTGGCCAGACTGCGGATTGCGCGCGGATAGTGTTCCATTTCGCGGTCGGTCTTGTGCTTCCAGTCCGCCGCGACAAAAAGGCGCCTATACTGGCTCTCGTCCGAGCTGGCATTCCCCTTGCCATGCACATATCTGCGGAACTCTTCAACATCCCTGTTCGCGATAGCCTTCGGAAAGGCCTTCTGCACCGCCGCCAGCAGATCGCCGTTGTGGATGACTATGCGTTCAAACGCCGACTCGCCGTTCTTCATCGTGAAGTCCTCGGCGATGTCGGGCGGCATGGCATATCCGCTGATCCACCAAACCTTGACGCCATCCTCTTTCAGCGCACGAAGCTCTGCGGCAATGGCCTTTGGCTCCATGCCCAACCCAATGCCCAGCACATAAACCTCCGAACAAGTTTCACGGCAGTCTCTCAGCGCCTGCGGAAGATTCCTCTGCGACACGCCCATCACCTCGGCGGCACACTTGAATGCGCAACGCAGCAACAGCGCAGCTGCCGGCGCGTATTCAGGCAGCCCCCAGCCCGTCATTATCATTCGCCTTGACATGTCACGCTCCCCAAGATCTCATGTGCGGCAATCTCAAGCGGCTCTCCGTCCGCCTTTAGATAGGACATTGCCCCGTCAAGCTTCGCGGACGCCTCTTTGCGCGCAGATTCATCCGACAGCCACGAATCAAGGTATCCGGCTGCCGCTTCTGGCGTGAACGCCTCCTGCAGCAGTTCTGGCATCGGCGGATCGAATCCGCACTTCTCGGCAATGATGTTCGCCAACCCTGCATGCCGCACTCCCGTGATGGCGCGGCGCAGAATCCACGCCAGAAGCGGCGACACCGCATAGACAAGCACGGTTGGGCAGCGAACAAGCGCCGCCTCAAGCGTAGCGGTGCCGCTTGCCACCGCCGCACAAGTCGCCTCGCGCAGCAGCGTGCGCGCGTTGCCTCGCTGGACCTCTATCGGCGGCAAACCGCCAAACGACGCGATGATGCGCGCAATCTCCCGCTCCGCCATCTCATTCGCCGCCGGTATCACGATTTTCAAGGGCCGACCCCTTGGTTTGCCGGCAGGTTGCGGCTTCCTCAACGCACCGTCCTGCATCAGTGCCACGGCCTTGAGCAGACGCGGCAGGATTCTTTGAATCTCCCCTCTGCGCGACCCCGGCAACAGGGCAAGGGTCTGCTCATTTTTCTGAGCGACCGCATTTCTTACTGAACCTGCCCCTTTGGCCTTCGCACCATCTTCCGCCTTCGCGGGCAGAAGCTTCTTCTCGTTCTCAACCATCTTGACGAGCGGGTGCCCGATGAATTTCGCGTCAAGGCCTGTTCCGTTGAACAACTCCGGCTCAAACGGGAAGAAGCACAGCAGTTTCGTGAGCGCCGCAGCAACTTTCGGAACCCGTCCGCGATGCCAAGCCCACACTTGCGGACACACAATATGGACAGCCGGGATTCCCAGCCCTTTCGCATAGGCGGCGAGTTTCAGGTTCATGCCCGGGTAGTCAATCGTGACCACCACGTCAGGCCTCCATTCACGGATCGCCCGTTTCATCGTGCGGGCCACACGGAGAAAGTAGAAGAGCCTGCGCAACACTTCCCAGATTCCAAACACCGCCAGATCGGCGGTCTTGAAACCATAGTCCCCGTAGCCCCGCAGCTCCGCACCGGCAGAACGCAGAGGAACCGCAAGGTGCTCTGCATAAAACACCCCTGATTCCTCTCCGGCCAGCAGCAGAATCTTTGGCTTCATGGGCAGCACCATTGCCTGCGGCGAGGCTACATGTTGCCGATTACGGCCTTGATGCGGCGGACACCGGCGGAAGACGACTGCTCCTTCTGAATCTTGAAGCTTCCCAGCTCTTTCGTGTTCTGCACATGCGGGCCGCAGCAGATTTCCTTGGAGACGTCTCCGATCGTGTAGAGCGACACCTGATCGCCATACTTCGCTCCGAAGAGCGCCATTGCACCTTCGGCTTTCGCCTCCTCCACCGTCGTCATCTTCTTGGTTACGTCGATGCCCTGCTCAATCCACTCATTTACGAGCTTCTCGACGGCGGCGATCTGCTCATCCGTCATCTTCTCCGGCCAGGTAAAGTCGAACCGCAGACGTTCCGCCGTAATGTTCGATCCCTTCTGGTTTGCCGTCGGCCCCAAAACCTTGTGGAGCGCGGCGTGGAGAAGGTGCGTGGCGGTGTGCATGCGCGTGACGACTTCCGAGTTGTCCTGCAGCCCCGCCTTGAACGAGCCGGCGGATGTCGTGCGCGACAGCTCTTGGTGCTTGCGGTTCGCCTCCTCGAATCCGGCCACATCCACCTCAAGCCCCTGCTCCTTCGCCAGCTCCAGCGTCATCTCCAGCGGATAGCCGAACGTGTCGTAGAGCTTGAACGCCGTCTTGCCGGAAATCTGCGTCTGGTTGTGGAGCTTCAGCTGTTCGGCCACCTTCGCGAACATCGCCGCGCCCTTGTCGAGCGTCTGGTTGAAACGGTTCTCCTCGGCCTCCAGATCGATCTTGCACGTTTCGAGATTCGCCGCCAGCTCGGGATAGACGTGCTTGTACTTCTCGCAGATCGTCTCGGCGAGCTTCACGGTGAAGCCCGGCGCGATGCCGAGGAAACGGCTGTAGCGCACCGCGCGGCGGATCAGGCGGCGCAGCACGTAGTTCGCGCCGATGTTGCCCGGCTTCACGCCGCCTTTCGGATCGCAGAGGATGAACGTTGCCGTCCGCATATGGTCGGCAATGATGCGCCGCGCGCGCAGCGCCTGTTCGGGATCGTCCGGCTGCGTCGTGGAAAGTTCATCGATCTTCGCCATGATCGGCGCGAAGATTTCCGTATCGAACACGGTCGGAAGCCCCGAAAGCATGCAGACCGTGCGCTCCACGCCCATGCCCGTATCGACGTTGTGGCGGCCCAGCGGCTCAAACTTCCCCTCCGCGTTCTTGTTGTACTGCATGAACACGTTGTTCCAGATTTCGATGTACTTGCCGCAATGGCATCCCGGGCGGCAATCAGGTCCGCACTTCGGCTTGCCCGTATCGATGAACATCTCCGTATCAGGACCGCACGGTCCCGTTGTGCCCGCCGGCCCCCACCAGTTGTCCTCGCGCGGGAGCGGGAAGATGTGGTCATCCGGCAACCCCTGCTGTTTCCAGAGCGCAATCGCCTCGTCGTCGCGCGGAATGCCGTCCTCGCCCGCGAACACCGTCACGTACAGATCCTTCGGGTCAAAGCCAAGCTTGGTGGTGAGGAACTCGAAGCTCCAGGCAATCGCCTCGGGCTTGAAGTAGTCGTTCAGCGACCAGTTGCCGAGCATCTCGAAGAACGTCAGGTGCGCGCTGTCGCCCACGGCGTCGATGTCGCCCGTGCGGACGCACTTCTGCACATCCGTAAGGCGCGTTCCGGCCGGATGCGGCATCTGCCCCATCAGGTAAGGCACGAGCGGATGCATGCCAGCAGTCGTGAAAAGGACGGTTGGATCGTTTTCCGGAATTACGGAAGCGCCCGGAATGCGCTTGTGTCCCTTCGATTCGAAAAAGGACAGATATGCTTCTCTCAGTTCGTCAGCGGTCAGCTTGTTCATGGTTCACCTTTCAAAAGGCGCGTATTATACCATTATTTGGACAGTTCGTCCTTGACGGTTTCGTAGCCCTTCACTGCGGCGTCCTTCAAGGAGCGGCACTTGTCCATAAAAGCCCGCTTGTAGTCTGCCAACTCTTTCTTGTAGCCTTTTATCTTGCCCTCAACGCTGGATGTCGCCACCCAGTTCTCCAGATTCTTCACGGCCCCCAACGTCTTGCCCTGATCCTGGGCAAGGGCGGCGATGTCCTCCTGCTGATGCATGCAGTTGATGTGAAGCCAAACGCAGTCAGCGGCAAGAGCCAGAACGGCAACGGTAAGGAACGCGATAATCAGATTCTTCATGACATACCTCCTTTTCTTTTAGCCCCACATTATACCACATTCCCGCCGAAGGTGTTAGGCGTTATGTCGCAACTTGAAGTGCGCGTTTCAATCGGATGCGCTTTCGCGTGTGCATCCGATGGGAGTTTGCGATTGCATCCGATGGACATAAAAAGCCGCATTTTCGCTCCCCAAAACACCCCTTGTGCAGATTGCCAGACGTGTTTCACCTACACGACGATATTCACGGTTCTTTCGCTATCTTCCGCGACCTGACACCGACAACCTCCGCACCACCTCTCCCGCCCTGCGCATCACTTCGCCGCCTCTTCGCTCATGCATTGAACCACCCCATCCCCGACTTGGCATCACCTTCCGGCTTGCCAAACCATAGCTTTAACCTAAGCGTCGCAATTGGCGGTTGGCTATTAGTAGTTGGCAGCAGATGCGGAGTGGATGTGCCCGACCAACTCCGGTCACCGTACACACCGCTGTCACGGTATTGGGTTCCAATGTTCCTTCAGCTGCTGAAGTGCCGCCGCGCCTGTAACAGTACCGGGCGGCAGTTCTCCCGCAAACGGACGGCAGCGGATATACGGCGTTTCGCATGGTCGCCCCACCGCTACGTGCAGTTCAGTCTGGGACGGAGCCTCCGCAAACATGCACACCATCGACTGCAGCGTTCCCCGGCGGCAGACCGGTACGACGTTCTTTTCCCCATCCGTCGGATGTTTCTCCGCAATCTGCCACGGCATTCCCTCGTAGTGGGACTTCAGCCCGCGCTTGATGTCTTCAATTGAGACCAGATGCACTGGCTTGACGGAAAACGGATATTCCTCCGGCTCGCCAACGTCCACGCCTGCGACAGTTTTGTAGCTGCCGCGCCAACGGTAGTGGCAGTAATTCGACTTCCACGTGCGCGGGCCCTGATAGCTGCGGATGAAATCAAAATCCGCCCCTTTCGCCGCAAAGCATGGCGAGACGATATCGCCGGGCTTCAGTTTCCCTACAGTAAGACAGTTCGGATGCACTACCACCTCATCGTCCGGGCATCTGCGCGCGACATAGCGTTTCCCCTGCAGCACTTCAAGCACCCATGCTTCGTCCCGGTCCGCAATCGTGAACAGCCGCGATGGCATGGGATATCCCCATGTTTCAATCAGGTTGGTGGCGATAGCCACGGCTTCACGTGCCGTATGGGATCGCTCGGCGACAGCGCGGCGGAAGCTTTGCCTGATTCCCCCATCACGCAGTTCCGAAAATCTCCCTTCGTCCGGAAGCGCATAGCTCACGCCGTCCCACTTCTGCATAACGCCGCCGTTGTTGGAGATGATCAGCACGCCATGCTCGTTCAGGAAGTGGTCTGCGAATGGCGGATTGCCTTCCCGTGACTTCACCTCCGCCCAATAACAGGCGGCGGAATGCGACGCTTCTGGAATCTTCGCCGCAGCAGGATCCTCAATCATCGTCTCGCCCGGATTGTGGTCGCGCGCCGGCAGTAGCGCATATTGCATCACGTACGGCCCCGAACCGTCATTGTTGTGGGCGACGATGACCCTGCCGGTCGCGCTCGCCTTTTTCCCGACGATTATTGCCGTGCAGGCATTTGCCGCCACAGCTCCCATCACAATGGCGCCCATTGCCAGAAACGCTTGCCTGTTCATGTTACGCGCAGCTCCATGTTTCATCCTTCTGCAGAAGATTCAGCGTTGGCACATACCGAAAGCGCACGCCGTGATCAGACCGACTTTTTCATCTGGGGGAACAGGACAACGTCACGAATCCCGTCCACGCCGGTGAGCAGCATCACGAGGCGGTCGATGCCGATTCCAAGACCGCCAGTAGGCGGCATTCCACACTCCAGCGCGGAAATAAAATCCTCGTCGATCTTCTCGGTATCCTCGCCCGCCTGATTCTCCAATGCCTTGCGCTGCTCCAGCGGATTGTTCTGCTCGGTGTAGCCGGGGCACAGTTCACGTCCGCCTACGACAAACTCGAACACATCGACGAGTTTCGGATCGTCCTCGCAAGCTTTGGCAAGCGGCACAAACTCATGTGGCAGGCGCGTGACGAACGTTGGCTGACGGAGGGTTTTCTCTATCATCTTGTCGTAAATCTCGTGCGTGAGCATGAGCGACGTTGTCACGCCGTCCAGCTCAAGGTTCACCTCTTCGGCCTTGCCCGCCGCCTTCGCCTTTTCCAACTGCGCGTCAAACGGCAGGTCAAACCAGTCCGCGCCCATCTTCTCCTTCACGAGGTCGGAGTATGACACGCGACGGTACGGCGGCGTGAAGTCGATTATCTCCTTCGCCTCGCCGTACTCGATCTTGCGCGAGCCGATTACGGTATCGCAGAGGTGCGGGATCAGCCCTTCGATGATGTTTTCCATCGACGTGCGGTCACCGTATGCCTCATACACCTCCAGCACTGTGAACTCGGGATTGTGGCTGCGGTCGATGCCCTCGTTGCGGAAATCCTTCCCTAGCTCGAACACCTTGTTCATCCCGCCCACAAGCAGACGCTTCAGGTAGAGTTCTGGCGCGATGCGCAGCACCATATGCTGATCCAGTGCGTTGAAGTGCGTCTCGAACGGCTTCGCCGCCGCACCACCAGCCTGTCCCTGCAGGATGGGCGTCTCAACTTCGCTGAACCCCTTGCTCCAGAGATACTTGCGAGTCTCGGCGAGGATCTTCGAACGAGTGAAGAAGCGCGCACGCGACTCGTCGTTCGTCATGAGATCGATGTAACGGCGGCGGTAACGCTCTTCCTGGTCTGTGAGGCCGTGGAACTTCTCCGGCGGCTGCTCCAGCGCCTTTGCGAGCATCTCCCACTCCTTGACGATGATGGACTTCTCGCCGCGCTGTGTGGTGAACAGTCGCCCCTTCACGCCGATGATATCGCCAAGATGAAGTTGCTTGAACCCTGCAAAAAAGCGCTCGTCCAGTTCATCGCGCTTGAAGATGAGCTGAAACTTGTCCGTGCCGTCGTTCATAGTGCAGAAGTTCATCTTGCCCATGCGGCGGATCATCAGTAGGCGACCGGCTGCACAAACCTCCTTCCCTTCCTCGAACTCCGCACGTATCTTCGCGAGATCGTCATGTGGATAGGCGCGTCCATACGGCCTGAAACCGAGCTTCTCAAGCTCTGCCATCGCTGCGAGACGGTTCTCGCGGTATTCATTCGTCTCAACTTCCATCTTCACTCCTTGAAAAAAGTTGAATTGTACCACAAACCACACCAAAACATCAATGCACTGTCGGGCGACTCGCGGTGACGCTCGCCTTCCCACGTCACCGCACCACACTCAGCCACAACACACGAAACAAAATCCGGGATAAGGTTGGAGCACCAAACGGGATAACATTGCCAGTTTCCCATTATCTGCCGCTTAGTGAACCGGTGCGACCGACACCTGAAAGACTAAATCTTGCGATTGGCCGGGCGCAAGCAAGATCGCGCCTTCCTTGGTTCGGCAGCTCGGCCCAAGACCGATGAAACGCTCGGTGTCGCCGGCTTCAAGATTGCGGTTGTGCGGCTCGACATTCCCAGGCGACCACACTACGACACCAGTGTTGCCGCGCGCGGTCATATGCAAGCCGCGTCCTGTTCCAGCATCAAGCAGCGCAAAGCTGTCGCCTCGCCGCGGGAACGCGGCATCCATGCCGCTCTCCGCCGCGAAGTCGCGCTCCTTCACGCCCTGCAGCGTCACCGCGCCATATCGGCTCACCGCGAAGTAAGGCTGAATCCCCTCGGAAAGCGAGAATGGCTTCTCCCCGACATTGGTCGTGCGCATCGCCATCTCCAAATGGTCTGACATCCGGAAGGTCAGCTCCAGATCGGCGGCGAACGGGAAATCTGGGGCTTCGTTGGCGGCCAGTGCAAGCCCCAGCGTGACGAATGCGCCGCCGCCCTCTATTGAACCGCGACGACGCACCTCAAACTGACGGTTGCGGGCAAAACCGTGGATGGAGCTGGCCTTGTCGCCCTTCTTGCCGAACCACGGCCAGCAGATCGAAATTCCGCCATGCGACCAGTCGCCGTTGGGCGACTCCTTCTGGCGCGGCATGAAAAGCAGCTCCGCCCCAGAAGCGGTCTTCCACGAAACTATGCGTCCGCCGTGAAGATCAATGACGGCGCAGCCGGCAGCACCAGCGACAGAGGCCGTGAGAGGCGACACTCTCGCCGCTTGCGGAGACGTTGACAACGGCGCCACATCCGCACTCACCGCAGCGCAGCACAGAATCGGCAACACCACCTTAAGCATCTTCATCATGTCCATCTCATTTCTCCGTAGGCGCAGAACCGGCAGCGCCCCACTCACTCACCCAACCGGATGATGCGTTCCTTTACGAGTTCCTTCGGTTCGCCGATCTCCACCTTCGGCGCATTGGCGAGCAGATAATCCTCCGCCGCCTTGCACCAAAGGCCGTTGTTGGCGGAGCAGAGGCGATCCAGCTCGGCAAAGAACGGGTCCGTCTTGCCCTTCTCGGCGAAGTCCTCAATCGCAGTCATCGGCATGTTGACGTGCGTATAGACGAGCCGTTTGCCGCCCGGAACCTTCAGCATGTCGAACGTCGCCTGCGCGGCGGAGTCGAGTCCGCCCACGTGAGTGATCATCACTTCGGGATGCAGATATCCCTTGCCGATCCAGTCCACGGAATCGGCCATGTCCTTCACGTCGCCGCCGGAATTGGCGACCACATGGTGCATCATGTAGTGGACGTTGTAGAAGTTGAACGAAGCCATCAGGTGCTGGTCGGTGGGGCCGGCGAAAAAGTTGAGGCATCCTCCAAAGCCGAGCAGGTCGGAACACTGCGTGATGAGAGCAGGGACGGCGGCAAAGAGGAAGATGTCGTCGTAGCCGCCGCCAGTCGAGGTGGGGTTGTCGGCACGCGCGTCGTCCACGAGGTTGAACGCCTTCAGCTCCTTCACGGGATCGGCCATGCTCTTCGTGTTGACGAAATGCACCTCAACGCCATTGACCGTGCCGGAGGCGCGCCCGTCGGCGTAGGACAGCCCGAACATGCGTGCCGCCCGCTTGAGCCGCGCATCGTCAATGTCGGTAACGACCAGACGGCGCGGACGCTTCTCCGGCGAATGGCAGGCGATGTCGATGCAGCCAAGCCCCATCGCACCGCAGCCCGCCATCAAAAGCATCGTTCCCTTATCGACGATGCCAATCTCCAGATCGTGCGAGCAGAACGCGTTGTGGTAGTTCGTCCGGAAGCCCGAGACGATACACGAGATCGGTTCCGCGAGCGAGCACTTGAAGAACGCATCGCCGTCGTACGGCAGGAGACATCCCATCTCCATCACGATGGAAGGAAGGTACACATGCGTCGTTTCGCCGCCAATCGTGTGCCAGGCATAACCCACCGTCTCCAGCTCGTGTCCGGGAATGTTCAAGGACGGCTGAAGCCCCACATGCTGCCCAACGTGGAACTGATCCTTCCACTTCGTGCCGACCTCACGGACGATGCCCGAAACTTCATGTCCGAACATCGTCGGACGCGTGGCGATATCGCGCGGCACGCGTTTGTGCCCGGTGCCGAGAGTGGCTCCCTTGTAGTCGCTCAGGCAGATTGTGTTCGTAACCAGCTCGACGACGATGCCTTCCTCGCCTGCCGGCTCAAGTTCAATATCTTCTAGGCGCGCATCTTTCGCGCCATACAATCTCCATGCTTTCGCTTTCATGTCTTTATGCTCCCTTTTGTTTTGCCGCCTCAATCAGCGGGTCTATTCCGTTCAAACAGGTGCATAGAATACCACACTCGCCCAACTTTCGCAAATGCCAAACTTCGCCACCTATTGACTCGCAAGCGCAAAGAAGCGAGCAGACATCTCGAAATCCTCGGCAGCCGGCCACGACGTGACATTGCGCAGAATCACGAGAAACCGGCGCGACTGCGGATCGAATGCGACAAATGATCCCCCGCCATATATCATCCCGAACCGAAAAAGAATGCGCCTTCCATCCTTGAGTTCATGAACATGCAACAGCCCAAGCGCATCGTTTTCCGAGCAGTCGGCCAGCCGCTTCCCGGAAAGAGAGGAATCCACGATCCTCCAATACGCCTTGAACACCTTTGCGCAATCCGACGCCGAGGAGAAAACAGAGCCAATACCCCGCAGCGCGGGCCCCAACCGGTGTTCAGGCACAACCGAACCTCTGCGGAACAGCCAGGGAAGCTTTCCGGCGCATGGCTGAGTTAGTCGGTCGCGCGCCTCGCCAACTGGGCAGCATGACGTATCGTCGAGATTCAGCGGCACAACAAGTTCATCATGGATGATCTCATCAATGGTGAGGCCCGTCATATCCTCCACGCATAGCGTGAGCAGCGCGAAGCCCACGTTCGAATACTGTGGCACCCGCTCGCGCAAGAAAGCGCGGGAGCGACGGCTTGTCAACTCGGCGCGGAAATCTTCGATGGTCTCGAATCCGCCGTAAATGTGCGACCCCACCAGCCCGCACATCAGCGCGGTGTGCCAATCGAGCGGATTCCAAGGGTTGAGGAATTCACGCGGAAGCCCAGAGCGGTTTCCAAGAAGATCGCGCAGCGTGACGGCATCGAAATCCGGCGGAAGGTCAAGTTTCGATGCAGACCTCACGCTGCTATCCAAGTCTATCCTCCCTTCCGCCTCCATCCGGCGAAGCGCCAGCTCGACGAAAAGCTTGCCCAGCGACGCAATGCGGAAGATGCGATGCGGATCTCCGGCGATTGCATCACCAGACGCCACCGCACATTCCGGATCGCCAACCTCGTTAAGATAGAAATCCCGAATGCCGCCCAAATCCGCACGTTCAGGGAACGTTACACATCCATGCGCCAGGATCAAAAGCGGCAGCCAAAGAATCTTCGGCTTAACGAACTTCATTCGCCGCCTATGCCTGAATGGCAAGTTTAAGCGCTGCTGCCACCATATGAGGGTCGCATTCATCAAGGCGCTTCAGCACGCAGGCCCAACGGTACGCGCCAGACCCGGCCTGATCGTAGGGACGCCCTGCGAAGAGATCGTCGAACGCCCCTCGCCTATCGCGATACATCTGCTGCACCTCTGCAAGACGCCGCTCAAACGCCGTGACGTACGTCTTGGCGAACTCGGCGAAATCGCTTACGTACTTCTCGCGGCGACGCACCACGTTCGCATACGGAGCAACACCATCCTCAAGCGGATGCTGGTAATCGACAAAGCTCCCCGCATGGTCCGTCACCACAAGGCGAACTGGCAGACCCTTCGGCCCGATCTGGATGACCTCGTAGTTCTTGTCGAACAGCGGCTCGTTAGTCTCCGTTGCGCGGCGGCCGACCACAAGATCGAGAGCGGCGGCTTCACCCATCAGCTCTGCAAACTTCAGCGCGAACGCCGGATTGCGGAAACGCTCCACAGGAACCTTGTCCGACGCGATTCCCTGCACGTACTGGCGCACATAGTAGTAGGCTCGCACTGTGGTGCCGTAATACTGGTTCATGCCCGTGTACTTCTCCGTGAACTGCCCGAATCCGACATGGCGCGGCAGGCTCATCCCGAGCTGGCGGCAGGCCAGGCGGCGATCCATGATGTAGTCGGCATAGCCGTTGGCCTCGATAATCGCGGTAAGCAGATCCTTGCCTTCGTCAAGATGCTCCGCGATGCCCCACTTCTGGAAGCGGATGATGAAAATGCGCGACAGCGGCTCGCCAACCTCTTTGTACTGCACTATGTAAACGTTCCCGCGACGCATCCCTGCGACCGGCCTGCGCGCCAGGGAATGAGAGATACGGCCAACATTCACGTAATCAATCGAGCCGAACATCCGCATGAGATTGAAGATTATCGACCGCACGCGCAGATCGCATATCTCCGCGAGCTCGGGATCGCGCGTACGCTGGTACTCGTCGTATAGCGGATCGAATATGAGCTGGCCTTTCGACACACGTCCGCCGGGAAGCCATTCTATCTGCCGGTAGAACTCCGGGCTGATTCCTTGGATCAGCTCACGGTCGCCCACCTCCGTCTCGTTGGCCTTCCGCGAAAGCACCTCTCCCATCTCCGCGCGCCAAGCGAGATTCGATTCCGGGTCTTCGTTGCGAAGCTCCGGCGGCAACGCCATGCGCCACTCCATCTCTATCTTCTCCACCGCCTCGCGAAGCTGGGCCGCTGAAAGCGCCGCCGGCTTCAGCTCCTTGAACGTGGTGCGCACGGAAGGATCGAGCGACGGCGGGAACAGGTCGATATCGGGAGAGCCGAGCCTATTGCGCGAATTGAGCCCAGCCACGATCTCCTCGATCTGCGCACGGAACGCCGCATCGTCCAGTCCCTTCACCTGCATGTAAGTGCCTACGGTCACGTAGCGCGTGCCCGTATTGCCGTTGTAGTAGTAGATCGCCTCGTTGCGGATTGACATGCGGCCGCGGGCGATCTGCTTATCCACCTCTTCGCGGGTGCGGAAATCACGCGCCATCCTCCAGTTGTCGCCCCGCGCGCGGAGTGCATCGCGCACGCGCCTGGAATGCGTGTTCAGAAAGCGTATCTTCCTCTTGGACACTATCTTCTGCAACTCCTCGTCAGCCCACAGCGCCAAATCCATGCGCGACGGATCGGGGCGTATCAGCACCACATCGTCAAGGAACAGCAGATCGACCGAATGCGAGATGAGATTTGCTATCTCCTGCTCCGTAAGCTCAAGCAGCCCCTCCTCGGAGCGTGTGCGGTTCACCTCGTCGATCCATGCCTGCCGCTGCATCGCATGTATTCCGCGCTGCGTCACGAGTCCAGGTGCGACGGTCAGAAAAATTGTCCCCACGCGGGACTTGAGCTGTCCGTTCTCGTCCTTTGCGAATATCGGGTCACCAAGTATTTTCATTTTTGCCTCCATAAGATTTCCACTGTCATCTGCAGACTTTCAGCCACAAACCTTCTTCGCGCTTTCAAGCGTGTTCCACAGCAGCATCGTGATCGTCATTGGCCCAACTCCTCCCGGAACGGGCGTAATTGCCGACGCCACCTCTGCGCAAGACTCAAAATCCGCATCGCCGCAAAGCCGATAACCCTTCTCCTTCGTGGCGTCTGGAACACGGTTAACGCCAACATCAATAACCACCGCTCCAGGCTTCAGCATGTCGCCGGTAAGCGTATCTGGACGCCCCGCCGCAACCACTACCACGTCGGCGGTGCGCGTGAACGCCGCCAGATCCTTCGTCCCTGTATGGCACAGCGTGACCGTTGCGTTTATGCTCTTGCGGGATAGCAGCGCAGCAACCGGCTTGCCTACGATGTTGGAGCGCCCAATCACCACAGCATGCTTTCCGGCAAGCTCCAATCCCGTCACCTCTATCAGCTTGATGATGCCATGCGGAGTGCATGGAAGGAAGCAGTCGTCGCCTATCAACATTTTGCCGACGTTCTCGGGGGTGAAGCCGTCCACATCCTTTGATGGCGCAATCGAATCTATGACGCGCTTTTCGCTAAAGCCTTTCGGCAGCGGCAGCTGCACGAGGATGCCGTGGATGGCCGGATCGCCGTTCAGCCTTTCGATCTCGGCGATAAGCTCGCCCTCGGCGACGGTTGACGGCATGCGAATCTCGCGCGACAGCATCCCCGCTTCACGGCATGCCTTCTCCTTTGCCGTCACATACGAGACGCTTGCCGGATTGTCGCCAACCAGAATTACGGCCAGCCCTGGCGTAACGCCTTTCCCCGACTTGAGCGCAGCCACTCCGCGCGCAATCTCTGCGCGCGTCTCGGCCGCCAGCCTCTTTCCATCTATGATCTGTGCTTTCATCTTCAATCCTTCAAACAGAATTAAGGTGAATTATATCACACATACGAGTGCAAGCCCTTAAAAACCCGAGAGAAATTAACCCATGTAAGCGTAAGGATTATCATCACCGCCCCAAAACGCAGCAGCCATTGCGAAAGGCACGCGCGATGGCGGAAATGGAAATAGGCGGCGAATGTCAGCCATGTCGCAAGTGACCACATCTCCTTGGGATCGTACTGCCACCAGTCTCCCCAGCATATCTTCCCCCACAGCGCCCCGAGAACGAGCGCAAGCGTCATGAGGAAGAATCCGAACGGCACAAAGCGCCGCCCTATCCCGAACGCCGCAAAGATAAGTATTGCGTACGATGCGAGATACGCGCCGACATGCGGCACAAGCAGTGGACTCTGGAGAGCTGGCACAAGTTCCTTCGCGAGCAGCGCACGCCCGGCAATCCACAACGGCACCATCACCACAGCTGTCGCCGCCACGAATTTTACGCCTATGAATCGTACCTCTTCGCCGGTCGCCCCCTTTCTTCCCCGGCAAAGCAGCGCTGCGCCGACAAGCAGCAGCACCCCCGCAACCGCCGCAATTGGCAGAAACGGATCCCGCACCGCCTCAAGCACGGTGTACTCCTCCTTTGCGGCATCATAGGAACTTTGGTATATCCACCAGCCGTTCCATCGCATGGGATGGTTAACGGATATGCTGGCATGGACAGCGCGAGGTTTATCTTCCCCCGAATTGCCGCCCATCGATACCACATGCACGTCACTCACATACTGGCGCGGCTTTCCGTCGGAATACTTCGGCACGGAGAATCCCTTCAGCACGACCACCGCATCGTCAAGCACCGCACTTTCGCCAGGTCTCAGCGGTGCCTGCATGCGCGGTGGCATGAACGCCGCCTTAAGCGCCAAAGCCGCTACAGCGAGGATAAAACCGATGTGAAGAAAGTGTGCTGCCATTGAAGTTGGGGCAAGAGACGGGGTACGATCCCGCAACCCTCAGATCCACAATCTGATGCTCTACCAATTGAGCTACTCTCGCCATTGAGGGCAAAAAACGGAGCGTAGTATATCAAAACTCATCACGCAAGGCAACTGCATTTGAATCCCATGTCGCGTGGATTTCAAAACCGGAAAACTTGTGGATTTCAAAACCGGAATGGTTTTGTGCCATTCCGGCTTCGTTCTCAGGTCTTTCTCACCTTCGGATTGTTGCTGAAAAGGATGGTCGGACGCACCCCTTGCTCCGGCTTGTTGAGCACGATGGACAACGTGTCGTCCATGTGCCGGCACAGCC
>Ga0310694_10002825_pt1 | contig 17393 bp, 10 predicted proteins | sample 174DNAGHGhighgp2_FD_203884 | JGI IMG/M metagenome (GOLD analysis project Ga0310694, IMG submission 203884) | Sheep rumen microbial communities from Palmerston North, Manawatu-Wanganui, New Zealand - 1742 DNA GHGhigh gp2 (v2) (version 2) | ecosystem: Host-associated > Mammals > Digestive system... | reverse complement strand
CTGGGAGATATTCAACTATAACTTCATCAACATGGAGAATCTCCAAGTGAGCATCATCAAGCTGGCCATCGTCATCAGCCTGTGGTTCCTGTTCTCCTATCTCACGAAGACCATTCTCAGCCTCATGCGGCTGCACTACGAGATCAGCGACCCCACCACGGCCGAGAGCCGCACGGTGATGAGCCGCAACGTGATACAACTCGTGATGTGGGGCGCCTGGCTGCTTATCTCGCTCTCGCTGCTCCACATCAGCGTGGCGTGGCTGCTGGCCATCTCCGGCGGACTCTCCACCGGTATCGGTTTCGCCTCGAAAGACATCATCGAGAACATCTACTATGGTGCCTCGCTCATGACGGGCCGCATCAAGGTGGGCGACTGGATAGAGGTAGACGGCACGATGGGCAAGGTGGCGAGCATCAGCTACACGTCGACCATCGTAGAGTCGCTGGCGGGCGAGGTGATTACCTTCCAGAACTCGCAGCTCTTCGCCAAAAACTATAAGAACCTGACACGCAACCACGGCTACGTGCTGGCCATCGTGCCCTTCGGTGTGGCCTACGGGTCGAACCTGCACCAGGTGCAGACGCTCGTGGAAACCGCCGTGCAGGGGCTACACCACCAGTGGATGGACCCTGAGAAGCAGGTGAAGAGCGTGGTGAGCGAGATGGCCGACTCAAGTGTCAACTTCAAGATGTTCGTATGGGCCGATGCTGTAAAGAAGTCGTATGTGATCAGCGATGTGATGAAGTGTATCTACGACACGCTCAACGCTCACGGTATCGAGATACCGTTCCCGCAGCGTGACGTGCATCTGATAAAGGAATAAAGAAAGGAAATATATGTCAACAGGAAAGACAATCATAGCAGGACCGTGCGTCATCGAGTCGGCAGAACTGCTCGACACCGTGGCACAGCGGCTGGTGGACATCAACCGGCGGCTGGGCACCGATATCATCTTCAAGGCCTCGTTCGACAAGGCCAACCGCACGTCGATACACTCCTTCCGAGGCCCGGGCTTGGAGCACGGTCTCGAGATGCTGGCTGACGTGAAGGCGCGCTACGGTCTGCGCGTGCTGACCGACATCCACGAAAGTTGGCAGGCAGAAGCTGTAGGTCAGGTGTGCGACGTAGTGCAGATTCCCGCATTCCTCTGCCGGCAGACCGACCTCATCGTGGCCGCCGCCAAGACTGGCAAGACGGTGAACATCAAGAAGGCCCAGTTTCTGAGCGGACGCGACATGAAATACCCCGTGGAGAAAGCCCGCGAGGCAGGTGCCCGCGAGGTGTGGCTGACGGAGCGCGGCAACATGATGGGCTACAACAACCTGGTAGTGGACTTCCGCAACATCACAGACATGCTGGAGCTGGTGCCCACGGTGATTATGGACTGTACCCACAGCGTGCAGCGACCTGGCGGCAGTGACGGGAAGACCGGCGGCGACCGCCGCTTTGTGCCCCCGATGGCACTGGCCGCCAAGGCCTTCGGTGCCACTGGATGGTTCTTCGAGGTGCACCCCGATCCTGACCGCGGCTTGAGCGATGCCGCAAACATGCTGGAACTCGATCGCCTGGAGGGCCTGGTAGAGCAACTGGTAAATAATTAATCGTAAAGAACAAATTCTGACAATGAAGCCCAGGGAATACGCCATACAATGTATCAAGGACGAAGCACAAGCCGTGCTCAGCCTGATACCACAGCTCGACGACAGCTTCGACGAGGCCGTAGAGCTGATTTATGCCTGCAAAGGAAAGATCATCGTGACCGGCGTAGGCAAGAGCGGGCATATCGGTGCGAAGATAGCCGCCACGCTGTCGAGCACGGGCACGCCATCATTCTTCATCAACCCCCTCGATGTGTATCACGGCGATCTGGGCGTGATGGCACAGGATGACGTGGTGCTCGCCATCAGCAACTCCGGCCAGACCGACGAGCTGCTGCGCTTCATACCTATGGTGCTCCACATGCACATACCCATCATCGGCATGAGCGGCAATCCCCACTCGCTGCTGGCCAAATACTCCACGTGCCACCTCAACGTGAGCGTAGAAAAGGAAGCCTGCCCGCTGAACCTCGCCCCCACCAGTTCCACGATGGCACAGCTGGCCATGGGCGATGCCCTGGCGGTGGCACTGATAGAGAAGCGCCACTTCCAGAAGCGCGACTTCGCACAGTTCCACCCCGGCGGAGAACTGGGCAAACGCCTGCTGACCACGGCGCAGGATGTGATGCACACAGCAGACATGCCCGTATTACCGCCGCAGATGCACCTGGGCGAGGCCATCATCCTCGTAAGCAAGGGCAAACTGGGCCTCGGCGTGGCGGAGGTAGACGGCGAGATTGTAGGTCTCATCACCGACGGCGACATCCGCCGCGCGATGGAGAAGTGGCAGGCGGAATTCTTTGACCATACCGTCAGCGACATCATGACCCGCCAGCCGAAGACCGTGAGGAGCGACACCAAGATCAGCGAGATACAACAAATCATGAATCGCTACAAGATCCACTCCGTGCTGGTGACCGACGACAGCCGACACCTGCTGGGCGTGGTAGACCACTATTCGTGTATGATATAAGGGTAAAGGCTTATGAAGACAATTTGGAAGACGATCATACTCCTGATGCTACTGATACCCCTCGTGGTGTCGGCAGAATATCTCTTTAAGACGCTCGACGCCCGCAACGGCCTGACGAGCAGCCAGATTAACTGCATCATCAAAGACTCCAGGGGCTACATGTGGTTCGGCACCCCCGCAGGACTGTACCGCTATGACGGCTATGTATTCAAAAACTTCCAGAGCGACTCTCAAGACGGCTCCTCGCTGCCCAACAGCTATATCAACTCCATTCAGGAGACCCTCGACGGCACGCTGCTCATCCAGACGGCATCGGGCTACTGCGTGTATCACCCCCAGTCGGAGAGTTTCGAGCGTGACATGAAGATGAACTTCGCCCGAATGGGCATAGAGACCATCCCAAGCATCGTGTATATTGACCGTCACAAGAACCTGTGGGCGGCCATCCCCAACAAAGGCGTCATCGCCTACAACATGCAGCAGCAAACGAGCTATCCCTTCGGCTATACCGACGACGCCCACGGCGTGCCGCAGGGTGTAATCTGCTCCATCAGCGAGTGTAAGGACGGAGCACTGCTGGTCTACGACGACGGGCGCGTGGTGTGCTGCGACGTCATGCACCAGCAACACACGGTATGGCAGACCACGGAAATTGCCGACAGGAAACTGCGCCACACGAAGTCGCTCAAGGCCTTTGCCGACCAGAAGGACAATATCTGGCTCTACGGTCAGGGAACACTCTTCAAATACAATAAGAACGCAAACACATGGGACACCACCATCGGCGAGCAGCTGGGCATGACAGGCACCGATGCCGACCGCAACGTAAACGGCATGGCGGGCGACCGCAGCGGCAACATCTGGATAGGCTGCGATGAGCTGGGACTGTTACGCCATGACGTGAATACCGGAGAGTTTGAAGCCGTGCAGCCACGCAATATCAACGACGGGCAGTGGATGAGAGATGTCATCGGCATACAGAGCCTCTACGTAGATGATACCGACCTGATATGGGTGGGCACGGAGAAGTCGGGCGTAGCCTATTCGGGCCGCTACATCTACCGTTTCGGCTCCAACCAGCTGGGCGATATCACCGCCATGGCACAAGATGACCAGGGCAAGGTGTGGTATGGCACGAGCGACAAAGGTGTGCTCGACTACGAGGGCACGCTGGCCAGCCGCAAGGTGTCGGCGATGACATTTACGCCAGACGGCAGCTTGTGGGTGGGCTCCAAGCAAAACGGACTGACACGCATCAAGGACGGCACTACGACCATCTATTCGCAGACAAGAGACAGTGTAAAGACACTCATCGACGACCACATCAACGACCTCTGCACCGACAAGATAGGCAACCTCTGGATAGCCACTAACAACGGCCTGCAGGTGTACAACCCAAAGATGAACAGTTTCTCGTCGTACACCAGGGAAAACGGCAAACTGAACACCAACAACGTCACCTGTCTGTCGTACAATAAAGCCTCGAAGACCAACAATCTGTTTATCGGCACGGCAGAAGGCCTGATCATACTCAACCTCTCCACCACGGAGAAGACCGTGCTCACGGGCAACACCACCAATATCAAGCGATTCACCAACAACTACATCACACAGGTGATGCAGGACTCCAGGGGACTGATATGGATAGGTACGCGCGAGGGCATCAACATTCTGAATCTGGAGAACGAGGAACTGGACTACCTGACGGAGAAGCAGGGACTAAGCAACAACAACGTGTGCGGCATTGCCGAGGATAAGAACAAGAATGTATGGATAACCACCAGCAGCGGCGTGACGCGCGTGGTTGTGCAGCGCAACCATGAAGACGGCACCAACAACTACGGCCTCTACAACTACTCCACCGCCGACGGCCTACAGAGCAATGAGTTCAACCACGGGTCTATCCTTACCCGCAAGGACGGCAACGTGCTGCTGGGCGGCCTCTTCGGCGTGAACTGGGTGCTGCACAAAGGCTCAGAAGATAACGATGCCCTGCCGCGCGTGATGCTCACGCAACTGTTTCTCGGCGAGGAGGAAGTGCTCATCGGCCACGAGTACGGAGGCAACGTAATCCTGACGCAGGCCCTCAACGAAACCAACGCCATAGAGTTGGACCACGACCAGAACACATTTACCATCAAGTTTGCCGCAGGCAACTACAACCAGAGCGAGCGCCTGCAATTCAAGTACTGGATGGAAGGGCGCGACAATGACTGGCGTAACGGTAACGCTTTGGTACACGGCGTGACCTTCCACGACCTTGGAAGCGGCACCTACAAGCTACACGTAAAGGCCATCAGCGCCGAGGGTGCCGTGAGCAATCAGGAGCGCATACTGACCATCAGTGTGGCGCGCCACTGGATAGTGTCCTGGTGGATGATTACGGCCTACGTGGTGATAGTTATCGTCATCATCTACATCTGGCGCGTGGGCATCAAGCAGGTGAAAACCATCAAAGACAGAAAGGATGCCATCATCGACGAACTGATTAGGCAGCGCGAGGAAATCAAGGCCGCCAGCGACGACCTGCGCCAGCCAATGGCACGCATGACCACCATCATAGGTAACCTCTCAGAAAAAGAGAAGAACCTGGAGGAGCGCGAACAGCTGAATGCCCTGCACTCACAGATGCTGCAGGTAATCACCCGCGTGAGTGACATGCAGACCAATCTGGAGCACCCGGAGGAGAAGGCGAAGAACACCGTTCACGACCGCATGGAACTCAACGGCAAGGGTGAGATTGAACTGCCGGAGTTGACCAGTTCCACGCTGACGTCGGACACACAAACACCGAGAATGAGCGTAGATGCCCCGACGATGAAGGTTTCGATGGTGATGGTAGACGACAACGAAGACTTCCTCAAGTTTGCCGCCGCACGGCTAAGGTACATTTACAACTTCCACGCCTACAACGACATCGAGAAGGCCGCTGCCGACGTAGAGGAAATGCATCCCGACATTGTGGTATGCAAGCAGGAGATGAAGCCTATGACGGGCAGCGACCTCTGCAATCAGATGAAGATGAACATCGCCACCCAGAACATCAAGTTCGTGCTGATGACGGAGCGCGTACTCACGCCCAACGACATGCGCAATCAGAACATCACCCTCTCGGCCGATGACTATCTGGCCAAGCCTTTCAATATGCAGGATGCGGTAATGCGCTTCAACAAGGTGCTCGGTCTCGGCCCCATCGAGATAGACAGCAACCTCATTGAGGGGGCGGAGACACGTATGCTGGAAAACCAGAACGCCAGTATGACCACCGCTACGGAGAGTTATGAACAGAACGCACAGGCCACGACAGACAAGGACGAACCAGATGCCGACGACCCCATCAACAAGGTCCACACGAAAATCATCAAGAACAATAGCCTCGACGCGTCGCAGACGCAAAATAACCCCTACGCCTGGGCTGCGTCAGAACAAGACGAGGAGATTGAGGTGGAACTGTCGAACTACTCCATGCTCGACGCTATGGACCAACAGTTGCTGAAGAACATCGAACAGTATGTGGTCCAGAACATGAGCCGCGGACAGATGAGCCTGGAGGAGATGGCCAGTGCGATGGGTATGGGCCGCGTGCCTTTCTTCCACCGTGTGCGCAACCTGACAGGCAAAACACCTGCCGAACTTGTGCGCGACCTGCGACTGAAGCATGCCTGCATACTGCTGAAACGAACAAATATCAATATGAGTGAGTTGGCCACCAACGTCGGATTCATGACCGGCGAGAACTTCATCAACATCTTCCGCGAGAAGTTCGGCATGACGCCACTCGAATACAGACTAAGACACCGCAAATGAAAAAACTACACTTGTCGGCAGGACTGTGCCTCGCAGCCCTGCTGATGACCCTTACAGCCCACGCACAGACGAGCGACTCACTGATAGTAAGCCAGATGAGAGCCAAGGGCGTAGAATTCCACAAGCACAACACCGTCAAGGTGATTATGACAGGCAAAGACAAGTTCGACCTCATGTTCAGAGACATCCGAGAGGCCAAGAGCAGTGTCCACCTGGAATACTTCAACTTCCGTAACGACTCCATCGCCTCACTGCTGTTTGACATCCTTAGGGAGAAACGCAAGGAAGGCGTGGAGGTGAGAGCCATCTTCGACGGCTTTGGCAACGACTCCAACAACCAGCCGCTCAGAAAACACCATCTCAAGAAACTCCATGAAGACGGTATCAACATCGTGGAGTTTGACCCTGTCCGCTTTCCGTGGTTCAACCACATCTGGCCTCGCGACCACCGCAAAATAGTGGTCATTGACGGTAAGATAGCCTATACAGGCGGCATGAACGTGGCCGACTACTACATCGTGGGCACCAAGCAGGTGGGAGAATGGCGCGACCTGCACTGCCGCATTGAGGGGCCTGCCGTCAACGAACTGCAGCGCATCTTCGCACGCATGTGGAAGCGGCTTACCAAGGAGGCCATCGTCGACACGAAGTACTACAGGGCTGTGCCGACTGGCCAGAAGACCATTGGCATCATCAACCGGGAGCCCCACTACAGGAATGCCATCATGCGGAAGTTCTATATCAGCGCGATTGACGATGCCAAGGACTCCATCCGCATCATCAACCCCTACTTCACGCTGATTCCTTCAGTAACCAAAGCCCTCAAGCGCGCCCTCGCCCGTGGCGTGCGTCTCGACATCATGGTGTCGGCCAAATTTGATATTCCCGTGCATCCCGACATTGTCTATCGCAATGCCCGACGGCTGATGAAACGCGGTGCGCATATATGGGTCTATCAGCCGGGATTCCATCACTCGAAAATCATGATGGTCGATGGACGCTTCTGCACCATTGGCAGCGCCAACCTCGATGCGCGCAGCCTGAAATTCGATTTTGAGGAGAATGCACTCATCATAGACCCAGAGACGACTGCTGAACTCAATGCCATGTTCGACCGTGACAAGCAGAAATGCCACTACCTGACAGAAAAGGAATGGAAAAACTTCCGCACACCCTGGCAACGCTTCCGGGGCTGTCTGTACAGTCTGCTGAAGCCACTGATATAAGTCATCACGAAAAGATGCGAAAGGCAGAGACATGAAGCGCGACACGACAATATCCATTGCCAAGGGCATAGCCATCATCCTGATGGTTGTGGCACATGCAGAGGCTCCGGGATGGCTATGCCAGTTTATCTTCGAGTTCCACATGCCGCTGTTCTTCATCACGGCGGGCTACTTTTTCTCACTGAAATACCTCAATGACGAGACGACTTTCGTATGGAAGCGGGTGAAGGGACTCTACTGGCCGTTCTGGAAGTGGTCGGTGTTCTTTCTGCTGATACACAACTGGATGTTCGACATCGGCATCCTCAACGAGGTCTACGGCAACGAGTCGGGAGGCGTTACCCATCCCTACAACTGGCACCAGATACAGCAACACCTATGGACCATCACTACTGCCATGGGCGGCTATGACCAGTTTCTGTGCGGCGCGTTCTGGTTCTTCAGGGGACTCTTTGTGGCCAGCATCCTCTACCTTATACTATACAAACTCATCGATGCCCTTTTTGCGCGGTTGCCCGGCATAAACCAAACCGACGACAGTTCGCTCCTCAAGACGCTCAGGGTGCCCCTGACCATCTGTGTGGTCATGCTGCTGCTCTGCGGTTGGAAAACCTATTCAGGACTGAAGGTAGTGAATCTCATACAGGGAGGGTATCGCGATATGATGGGCGTGTTTTTCTTCAGCTGCGGCTTCATCTTCCGCCACCTCGTCAGCCGCTACCGTCCGTACTGGTGGACAACGGTGCTGATGGCAGCAATCGTATTTCTCTTCTCCAAATACCTCACGGCCAACATGAACTGGCGTTCCAGCTTCACGCAGTTCCTATCGCTGCCGATACCTGCCCTGCTGGGCTTCCTGATGACCTACAACGTCAGCATGTGGATAGACCGTCATGAGTCGTGGGTGAAGCGATTCCTCGTCTTTACAGGCGACAACACGCTCAATATCTTCATCTTCCATATCGTGGCCTACAAAACGGTCAGCCTGCTGAAGATATGGTACTACGGCATGGACATCCGGCAGATAGGATGCCACATGGTGATACACGACCACTCGCAGGAAGACCTCTTCTGGGTGCTCTACACCATCGCAGGAGTGGGACTTCCCTTGGGTATCACCTGGCTGTACAGACGGCTCAGAGACCGTTTCGGAAGTCAATTCAGAAAGCGTTTCAGCAACCGCGTCAAGCCAGGAGGAAGCGCATCAACTGCTGCTCTGTCTCAGTGATGCCCCTCTTCCTGAGCAACTCCTGTTCACTCTCCAGGATAAAGTCTATGCCGGTTTCTGTCTCCTTCATAAACCGGTGGAAGCAGTCGGTGGCATCGTCTACGTGGCCGCCGAGCCACAGGCAGTAGCCGTAGTTGAGCAGGTCGGCAGAGTCGCAGTCGCCGGTGAGCAATGGGGCATACATCTTCTCTGCCTGTTCGTATTTCTCTGCACAGGTGAGTGTCCAGGCCAGGACTCTGTTCACGGCCTTATCGTCGGGACGTTCGTAGTTCAGCCTGTAGAGTATCTTCAGGGCTTCTTCATAGCGTTCCAGTTCTGTCAGACAGGTGGCATGCCCCAGCGCATAGTTCCGCTTGTCGGGGTTCATCAGCGTCAGCCGCTCATAGTTGTCGGCAGCCTCTGTCGTGCGACCTGCGTTGAAGAGTGCCTTGGCATAGCCTGCCAGCGCCCTCTCGCTGTCGGGCTGCAGTTGTACAGCCTTCTCGTAGCATACCACTGCGGTGAGGCTTTCGTCATCGAACTGACGGATACCGGATGACTGCAGGTAGCCAGCCATCATATAGAAGCGGAAATCACGGCGATAGGGGCCGTAGTTGTTCAGCAGTTGCAGGGCATCGTCGGTGCACTTGTGCTTCAGGAAGAAGGCCGCCACGTCGTCGAAATGCTGCTCCAGATGGGTACTTCTGAATAGACCACTGGCAAAGAAGTTATAGCCGTGCTTGTCAAACGGACTCCTGAAGAACTGCCGATAGGGGAAGATCATGTAGAAGCGGTAGAGGCTCTGTAGGTAGGTTCTACGGATATGCAGGGGAGTGGCATTGGCAGATGCCGTCATATATTCTGCCAGCACATGTCCCTTTTCCATCATTTTGCGTATGTTCTCGGGCAGTTGGTCGACCACGGTGTTGAAGGCCAGCAGAAACGAGTATTTGTCGCTGTCGCAGAAGCCTTCGCCTTCCATAATGTTCTTCAGGAAGGCGTTCGACGCACACTTCTCTGCAACATCCACCACGTCGGGATGCTCGATGTAGAAGGGCACCAGCCAGTTGCTGATCTTATTGAAGAAGGGGAAACGCTTCATGTGTGAGAATCCGCCAAAGTAGACATCTGAGCCTTGCTTCTGCATTTCCTGCATCTTGCGGAAGCTTTCTTCCATCTGTTCCAGTTTGCGCTCCTGCTCTCCGGGGTTGAGGATATCGTCCATCGGGTCTTCCTCCACCTCCTCTATGCCGTTGCGGGTTACGCGCAGGGGACCATTGTTCAGCAGTCCGGGCATAATCTCGTGCTGCATGGTATGGGAGTCGCGGGCGGCGGTGGTACAAAACACCAGCTGCTTCTGCAATTCCTCCAGTTCCTGACATACGCCGTCGTCTTCCAGTGCCTTCTCCACCTCAGCAGTCTCCTGAGGACAGAAGGCCATCATCAGCGGGGCATCTATGCCGAGGGCCCATCCCACGAGGGCATACTGGCGCACATACTCATCGGTAGCGCGCAGATAGACATGCAGCAGGGTGCGCAGTTTTATACGGTCGAAATGGTTGAGCAGGGCGAGTGTCATACCGCTAATGATGAATCGCTGGTCATTGCCGTCGATGGTCGGTGAGAGCAGGATGTCTTCCATTGCACGCCCCAGGCCGTCGTTCCACGGCCCTGATGTCCAGAGATAGTCGAAGAGGTCGTCCATCGCCGTGCGATGCCTGCGGTAGAGGTCGCGCTGTTTCTTCTGTCGCGTATGTGGCGGCTCCAGTTCGAGCATAGCCTGTTCGCTGACGAAGGTCTCCATCTCCTGACGAAGCGCATCGGGTGTCCAGTCGCGCCCAAGCAGATGGAGGTGTATCATGACCGATGAGAGATAGGGCGAGGCGCTCACGGCTGCATTCTGCTGCTCGCGCACCATCACGTCGTAGAGTCGCGTAAGCAGGCTGTTATACAAGGCTTGCTGCTGCGGGTCCTTATAGCCGCGTTTCCAGTAGTCGGCCATCATCTGGAAGTCCGACCTTACGGCATACAGGCGGTCGGCATTCTCGCGATGCCGGCGCGAAGCCACGTACCCCTCGAGGGCTATCAGCGCCCGGCTCAGGTTGCGCTCCTCGATGAAGGTCCTCACTTCGGCGAATATGTCTTGTTCATTCATTATTTTTTCTTTTTCAGCCACGCTGCGGCATACGCCACGTCCTTGTCGCGCGGGGCAGCGATATGATAAAACTTCAAATCCTTCGGCAGCAGGGCGGCTTGCGCCTCTGTTACCTTGCAGTGCTTCACGATGAGATCGCTATAGGCAGCCAGACCGTATTTGTTGATAGAGTCGCAGGCGGCATTATAGCCCTTGCAGAAGGCCGCCACCTGTCGCTGGCGGTCCTTGCCGCCCATGCTGTCGGTGCGCACCACGAGGGCCCCCAGCCTCACGTCCATCTTCCGCGTGTCGAGCAGCACCTTGCTCTTCAGGGCGATGGCCTGCGTGGCCTGCGGCTCCGTGAGCAGCAGGGCATCCATCTCGTTGTTCTCCAGCATCTTCAGACGCACATAGACATCATTGATTTGTATGCGGAACACGCGTTCATGCTTCAGTTTCGCACTGTCCACGGCCACGTCGCCAAGCAGGTCGGTGGCGGAATAGCGCGTCATGGCGAGCATCCTGTCATCGAGGTGCTTGAGGTCGGTGATACGGGTAGTGCGGTTGGCCAAGAGCAGCCAGTAGGCATTGGTCGCCGAGAGATACTTCAGCGGCGCTCCCTGTGCCTTCATGCGCTCGGCCCTGACCAGGTCGGTCACGCCCACCTCCACACGGCGGTTCAGCAGGGCCGTGTCTACGTCCATCTGCGCCATGAAGGGCTTCAGGCGGATGTCCACGACGGTATCAAACATCTGACGGTCTTTGGCGACATACACGGGCAGGCAGTCGAGCGTCGGCATGACGGCCACCTTCAGAGCGGCAGAGTCCTCGCGCATCAGTTTCAGGCGCTGTGCCCTGGTGATGCGCTTTGTCTCCTCGTATGACTCGCCGCAGCCGAAAAGCACGAGTGCGGCAACAATAGCAGTCAACAGTCTCTTCATAATCGCCTGCAAAGGTACACTTTTTTTGGGAATTTGTCGTATGATTCAAAAAATATTGCGTAACTTTGCCCGCAATTATGGCAAAAGACAAGATTGCATACGTATGCAGCAACTGCGGCCAGGAGTCGCCGAAGTGGATAGGCAAGTGTCCCGCCTGCGGACAGTGGAACACGTTCAAGGAAATCAGGGTGGCAGCAGGCACCGCCGCCACCGCTGCCAAGATTGGCGAGACGCGTCGGGGCCTCACCGCCCCCTACTCTGCCCAGTCGGCGGCAGCATCGGCAGGCAGGGTGCTGCGGCTGAAGGACATCTCCAACCACGACGACCCGCGCATAGACATGCACGATGAAGAGCTCAACCGCGTGCTGGGCGGCGGTCTCGTGCCCGGCAGCATCGTGCTGCTCGGCGGCGAACCCGGCATCGGCAAGTCTACCCTCTCGCTGCAGACCATGCTGCGACTGACCGACAAGCGGATACTCTACGTGAGCGGCGAGGAGAGCGCCCACCAGCTGAAGATGCGTGCCAACCGTCTGGGCGGCGACAACGAGAACTTCCTCGTACTCTGCGAGAACGCCCTCGAGAACATCTTCGAGCACATCAAGGCGGAACAGCCCCAGCTCGTGGTCATCGACTCCATACAGACCATCATGACCGACGAGATAGAGTCGTCGGCAGGCTCCATCGCACAGGTGCGCGAGTGTGCCTCGGCCCTGCTGCGCTTCGCCAAGTCGAGCGGGGTGCCCGTCATCCTCATCGGCCACATCACCAAGGAGGGCACTCTGGCAGGCCCCAAGATACTGGAGCACATCGTAGACACCGTGATACAGTTTGAGGGCGACCAGCACTATATGTACCGCATCCTGCGCAGCATCAAGAACCGCTTCGGCTCCACCTCCGAACTGGGCATCTACGAGATGCAGCAGACCGGCCTGAGGCAGGTGTCGAACCCCTCGGAACTGCTGCTCACCGAAGACCACGACGGTCTGAGCGGCGTGGCCATATCGAGTGCCATCGAGGGTGTGCGCCCCTTCCTGGTAGAGACCCAGGCCCTGGTCTCGTCGGCTGCCTACGGCACGCCCCAGCGCTCTGCCACGGGCTTCGACCAGCGACGGCTCAACATGCTGCTGGCGGTGCTTGAGAAGCGCGTGGGCTTCAAACTGATGCAGAAAGACGTGTTCCTCAACATTGCCGGAGGCCTCCGCGTGACCGACATGGCGATGGACCTCTCGGTGATTGCCGCCGTGCTCTCGTCTAACGTCGACACGCCCATCGAGGCGGGCTGGTGCATGGCGGGCGAGGTAGGACTCAGCGGCGAGGTGCGCCCCGTGAACCGTATAGAACAGCGAATCGCCGAAGCCGAGAAGCTCGGCTTCAGCGATATCATCATTCCCCGATACAATCTTCAGGGCATAGACAGCCGGAAATACCACATCGCGCTCCACCCCGTGCGCAAGGTAGAAGAGGCGCTGCGCGCCCTCTTCGGCTAATCCTCGTAGACCGTAGTGTCTGTGATGCCGGCCTCTGCCAGTGCCTCGCGGCGCTCCACGCAGGTGCCGCACTTGCCGCAGTGCCTCTCACCACCCTTGTAGCACGACCACGTCTCGCTGTAGTCTATGCCCAGCGCCTTGCCCCTGCGGGCGATGTCGGCCTTGGTCATCAGCGTGTAGGGCGAGCGCAGACGGACACCGGCGAAGGTTCCCGCACGCGCAGCCTCGTCGAAGGCACCCACGAACTCCGGCCGGCAGTCGGGATAGATGGTATGGTCGCCGCCGTGGTTGGCCATCATGACGTACTGCAGCCCGTTGCTCTCGGCGATGCCTACGGCAATGGAGAGCATGATGCCGTTGCGGAAGGGCACCACCGTCGACTTCATGTTGTCGTCGGCGTAGTGGCCCTCAGGAATGTCTTCCCCACCCTCCAGGAGCGAACTCTTGAAGTAGCGCGTCATAAAGTCCAGGGGAATCACGATGTGCCTAATGCCCAGCCGCTCACAGTGCAGGCGGGCGAAGGGAATCTCGCGGGCGTTGTGCTTCGAGCCGTAGTCGAAGCTGACAGCGAGGGCGATACGCTCCCGCTCGTCGTAGAGCAGCGTGGTACTGTCGAGTCCGCCGCTGAGTATCAGTACTGAGTCTTTCATTTATCTTGAGTCTTTTTCACGAATCTGCCGAAGTAGTCCAGGCACACGCGCCGCCACTCGCGGGCGTTGGCTATCTGGTGCTGCATACGGTCGTCTACCTCCTTCCAGCGCTGGGCGTCGATGTGGGGCTTGGCTTCATGCCAGATGCGCAGGAAGTCCTCCACCTCGCCCACGCCGCGATTGTAGTGCATCTGCAGGTCTTCCCAGAGGGTGTTGCCGTCCTTCATGCGGTAGTCCCAGGGCACGTGGTGGAACCAGAGCAGATAGCGCTCCGGACAGGTGGTCAGGTCGTCGTAGGCCGAGCAGTAGGGCTCGCGATACTGCGCCGTGGCATCGGTGCCCGCATGGGTGCGGTCGAAGCCCAGACCGATGCTGTCGGCCTTGTGGTAGTACACGGGGCACCACTCTATCGGGTATTCGGCCTTGAAGCCGTCGGGCTCCGGACCGTAGTGGTGGTCGAAGGCGAAGATGTGGTGCAGGCCGAGGGGCATCATATAGTCTACGCAGGCCTCCCGGCTGCGGAGCATCATCGAGAGCAGCGGGGCGGTGGCCTCCGGGGTGAGGCTGAAGGTCTGGCTGAGCCATTCGGCGGCGATGTCTTCCGACTTCATAAACGGATTCCAGGCGAGTCGCCCGAAGGCATACCAGTTGGCCTGGGCGAAGTGATGTCCGCACCAGTTCTTGTCGAGACCGATGTTGGCCACGCCTGCCACACCCTTGAGGCGCTCAGGGGCCACAAAGCCGAAGAACTCGCGCCACATGGGGGCGAGGAATACGAGGTGGCGCGAGTGGCCGAGATATTCCTGGGTAATCTGCAGCTCCGCCATCTGCGGGGTCTGCCTGATGTTGTCGAAGATGGGGGCGTAGGGCTCACGGGGCTGGAAGTCGAGGGGACCGTTCTTAGACTGCAGGATGACGTTGCTGCGGAACTTGCCGTCTTCGCCCTTAAACTCGCTCACGGCCTGCTTCACACGGTCCTCACCCTTGTGGTTGGCACCGTAGACGAACGAGCGCCACATGATGATGCCCCCGTAGGGCGCCACCGCGTCGGCCAGCATGTTGGCACCGTCGGCATGGCTGCGCTTGTAGTCGCCGGGACCGGGCTGTCCCTCGCTGTTGGCCTTCACCAGGAAGCCGCCGAAGTCGGGTATCTGCTTGTAGATCTCGCGGGCCTTCCGCTTCCACCATGCCTGCACCTGAGGGTTCTTCGGGTCGGCAGTCTTCAGTTTGCCGAGGGCCATGGGCGAGGCGAAGTTCACCGAGAGAAACACCCTGATGCCGTAGGGGCGCAGGATGGCGGCAATCTCCTTCACCTTGTTAATATATGTCGGTGAGAGCATCTTGGGCGAGGCGTTCACATTGTTGAGCACCGTGCCGTTGATGCCTATCGAGGCGTTGGCGCGGGCGTAGGCCTCGATGCGGGCGGGGTCGATTTCCAGACGATTGTTCCAGAAGATGCTCTCGCCGGCATAGCCGCGCTCTATCGAGCCGTCGAGGTTGTCCCAGTGGTTCAGCAGGCGAAGCTTGAAATAGGGTGCCGACGCGCCCTGTTCGCCCCTCAGCAGGGCGTATGCGCCGTAGAGCAGTCCGCGCTCGTCCTTGGCGGTGATGGTGCTGCCCGCAATCTGGTAGGCCTCGTCGGCCATGGCGGGATTGATGACGAGGGTGGCCTCGCTGCCGGTGTAGTACTGTCGCAACTCCTTGGCGGCCAGGCACTCCGGACCGCTGACCTTGGCCTTGTTCTGGGGTTGATACCGCAGCCACAACTGGCTACCGTCCTCTGCCGAGACACTCAGCGCGAGGAGGAGAGTGATGAATGTCAGATAGAATTTCTTCATGATGAACAGTTGATGATTATGCTTTTAGAAAGCAAAGTTATTCACACTTTTCGACATGGCAAAGTTTTGTGCCGATTTTTAACAAGAATTAGGGGATGAAGGGTATCACGGGCGAGTTTTTATTCATATTTCAATGCCCGTCCGCATATTTATGCACCAAGAAGCCCGATTTGATTTTAGTCCCTGCAAACTATGATTTTAGTCCCTGCAAACTCATAGTTTAAAGGGAGCAAACTCATAGTTTGCTAACGACCTTTTCAGAGTGCATAAACATGCACTCCCTCGCCCGGGGGTAGTCATTTGCTTCAGAGGGCTAAGAAAATAATGAAATTATTTTTCCGTTTCATTTTTTTTCCGTATCTTTGCACTCATAAACTATAAACGACGCTAATAAATATGAAGAAATATCTCCTTACAAGTCTATTGATGCTCCTGCCCTTCTGCGGCTGGGCTGCCGATGAACCCGAAAAACCAAAGCAAGGCTATGCCGAATTGAGCACTGACGGAAAGACGCTGACATTTAAGTATGGCGAGAAGCCGGAAGGCGACAATGTTTACGATACCGACAAGACTGGGACCAGCGAGCCTGGCTGGAATGTTCAGCGAACAACGATAACAAAGATTACCTTCGAAGAGTCTTTCAAGGATGCCAAACCGACATCGATGTACTACTGGTTCCAGGGCATGACTGCGTTGGGAACGATCACTGGCATAGAATACCTGAACACCAGTGCCGTCACGACGATGGCGTGGGCTTTCAATAATGTAAATAATGAAAGCCTTACAGGTCTCGACCTGGGCACATTCGACACACGGGCGGTAACCGACATGCGCTCGATGTTCGAAGGCTGTAGCAATCTGACGACCATCCTCGTAGGCAGCAACTGGAGCACCTCGCGAGTTGGCGACAAGTCGAGTGGCATGTTCGACGGTTGCACGAATTTGATTGGCGAAGCCGGTGACAAGATAGGAACGGGCAAGGTAGATGCCACGCGAGCCACGACTGCGGACGGCGGACTACTGACGAAAAAGACCGTTACGCTCTCGCCTATCAGTACGCCTTCCGATAAGCAGGGTCAATATTGGGCAGCCTATTACAACAAGTATGTAAATACCAAGTTGCCAGAGGGGACGCAAGTGTGGAAGGTGAAAGTAACTACTCCTTACGATTCAAAGAAAGAGATTACCAAGACGGCAATAGAAACTGATATCAAGGTTTTAAGAAGCGGTAAGCCTGTGGTGCTGAGTTTTCCGAATGGAGGTGTACAGACATTGACCCGTACATTTGAGACCTCCACTAATGCTTCCTACAATCCAACCGAATTAGTTGGCGTGCACGAAAAGGCAAATGTAGTACCCTATGCCCATCAAATCGCATCGGTGAGCGGTAAGCTCGGAGTCACTCCCGTGACGACTACTACTCTCCAACAGACCGTATATATCAAGGTCTATGATGTACGAGAGCCATACGTGGCGCTGAAGGCAGTGAGTGATGCCGAGGATGCAGACATCACCATGACATTCTATTA
>Ga0310694_10002824_pt1 | contig 17396 bp, 20 predicted proteins | sample 174DNAGHGhighgp2_FD_203884 | JGI IMG/M metagenome (GOLD analysis project Ga0310694, IMG submission 203884) | Sheep rumen microbial communities from Palmerston North, Manawatu-Wanganui, New Zealand - 1742 DNA GHGhigh gp2 (v2) (version 2) | ecosystem: Host-associated > Mammals > Digestive system... | reverse complement strand
GAGCATCGTTTGTCTTCAAACTCTATGCTGAATATAGAGAATTTTAGTAAAGAATTAATTCTATGCTGTTTGTTAAACTGTGGCAGCGCGATGCATCTGTCTCAGTCGTTCTGCGTTAGCTTGTTTTTGTTCTTCAGACATATAGGACTTACGTGGAGCTCTTAGATAAATGCCAGCGCATTTAGGATGTACAGACCATGTCATAGAATGCTTATCTTCTTTTATCAGTTTACAATAGTCAGGATGTTTGGCTCTGAACTTCTCGTTACGTTTCATTACGACTTTGTCTGTTGTATAGATCTCAGCCCAGTCTCCGATGTGATACTTAGAATAATTAATAATAGTTTCTGTGTCTTCAGCAAGCGTAATTACCTTTTCTGTCATAGCGGTTCTCCTTTATAAAAAATTAGGAGAGAATATACTTCTCCCCTTATACACATCTTAGAAAGGCTTCAAATTTAGGTACCGAACTAAATTGCAGACTCAAGGATCGAACTTGATATCAGCCGTCGTTCTTAAAAATGAGCGTTCCGGTTAATAAGCCCCCTCATGCTGTTTGGCTGTCTGCATCGACAAAAAAATAGAGTTATAGTAAAAAAAGGAGCCTGACTCCCATCAAGTCAGGCTCCAATATATTACTTATTAAACAGTCTCTTCACCATTCCGAAGAGAGTCCCGTCAAAAGGGACGGTCGTCTTCGGGGATCTCGTCCGCAACAGGGGCTTCAGGAGCGGCGGCTGCATCCACTTCTTCAGGAGAGCCGTTCGCAGTAATGAAGGTGATCTGCGGATTCGCGAGCTCGAGCTGAGCCTGCGGCTTGCCATCCTTGTCGATGTACGCAGAAGCCTTCACCCGACCGGAGATCTGGATCGGACGACCCAGGGTCAGATACTTCTCCAGGTTGGCACCACGCTTGTCCCAAACAGAAACCCGATAGAACTGCGTATAACGCTTGCCGTTGCGGCCCTGATAATTCTCAGCGACGTTGAAGTCCGTCACGGTGGTCTTCAGAGATTCGACATAGCGAGTAGAAGCGGCTTTAGAAATGTTACCTACGAAAGTTGTCATTGTTAATTACCTCCAGTTACTTTTTATTACTGATTTGTACTTTTCTGTCTGCTTCAGATCCGTGCAGACCAACGCCATCGTTTATCGTCTCAATGCGACTATCTCACAGCGATCAACCCAAAGAAGGGCGGTCATCCCTAACAGAATGACTTTCAAGAGTGTGTGAGTCTACTCATGCATGAAGATTGATGGAGTTCATTCATGCAAATAATAAGAAAAAGAGAGTCAATTGAAGGCTCCCTATTTCACAGTATTAGCAGGCGCTTGCGCCGTTGATACGGTCAAGTTTGAGGAGTGCGGAGCGATTGGGTTGCGTGTCCGTTCTCTTTCAGCTTGTCCATAAAAGGCTGACCTATAGGTACAAGCTTTTTCTTTACGGGCGGTGCAACGTAGCCTACTCCGTCACGAGCGGCATTCAGTCGGAGCTGATACTCCAAATGCTGAATTATATTTTCGTGATAAGAGTCAGAAATTTTCTTGCCTGCAATAAAAGCAAGAACAGGCAGAAGAAGAATAAGGATGTTGTCTACGATCTGCATTATGCCACACTCCAGTCTTCAGGATATTCGATAGGATCTTCATGCCCGTAAAGTTCAGCCATGTCATCGACATATGCATCGAATTCGTCAGGATATTTTTCTGCAAATTCTTCAAGCGAAGAACATTCATTGCTTATTGTGTCAATGTCGTAAGACATAATTCAACCTCCTAACAAAATAGCGGCAACAATCATTGCCGCAAAGAGTGAAATGCAAGAGCAGATAATATGTGCCTTAACAGCCATAACGTTCATGCCTCGCTTTCAATGCCTGTGCTTTTGCTAACTTATCGACTTCTTCATTGCGAACGTTCCCGTTGTGACCCTTTACTTTCACAAAAGAAATTTCATGCTGTCCAGACAGTGTTTCTTTAATAAGCTGTATCCACAGGTCGCTGTTTGCTCTGGACTTAGAAGAAAGATCCGAGAAGTCATGCTTAAAGCAGTCGATAAGATACTGTGAGTCTGTGTAGAAGGTTACCTTACAGGGCTCTTTTTGCACTGTATTGCACCACTTCAGTACACGAATAACCGCGCAGAGTTCCATCCGGTTGTTAGTCGTGTCTTTTGTCTCGTAGCCTTGACAAAACTTAGTTTTACCTTTTGCTTCCATTCGTGCCGCATAACCGCCTACTCCGGGATTACCTAAGCACGAGCCGTCAGTATGAGCGATGATCTCCAACATTGTTTACACCTCCTTAAAATTTTTCATAGCATTTCCAGGCGCTTGCGCCGTTAGTACAAAAAAAGTGAGCTGTTTATGGCACAGCTCACGAAGCCAAATTAACGAAAGGACGGGACTGGTTTCCCACGCCAGTCCCTAAGAAAGGAGGAACCCATGAAGAATGAGATAATATCGATATAAAAGTTCGGGCAAACCCCAGGGGACCCGTCATCCCCCGGGACCCGTGCAGCTATCGTCAGTCGGAGCTGGCATCTCTTCGAAACGATAAACTTCATGTAGGACATGTCAGACAAGAACAGCTTTTCATGCCACCTGTTCTTGAAAGCGTCCCTGTATGCATAATTCCGCTCACCAACGTGGATGAGCAGAGGATACATACAAGGTTCTTCCACCTCGACCAGCGCAAAGCAGTAGTCGTGGCAGGTATTACGCAAATGCTCTTCTGAGCAGTCTTGCGGCTTCGCTCATTTCCTGAGCATGAGTTTCAAGCCACTTAATATGGCTTTCAACCAATTCGAACAGTTCTTCCAGTCTGAGTTTACGGCTGGTGTCTCCAGTCTTCAGCTCTTCCTCAATAGCTTCGATTTCTTTCTTGTCGGCTTCGAGAAACATTCTCTGATTCTTAGCTTCGTTCAACAGGTCAATGGGATTCATGGTCTGCACCTCCTAATAATATTGCGAAGATAGGTCTTATCTTCACAGCATTAGCAGGCGCTTGCGCCGTCACGTTACATCAAGTCGCGAGTAACGCGGGAAATATTGGGCTCCCCCAAAAAATATCCCGCCCCCAAAAATTTAGCGCCGGAGTTCTGTTTTAAAGAGTCGCTAAGGACTCATTACGAGAGTCCCTTTCGAGACTCCCGTGTATGAATCTTTAGTCATACTCGATGTGCGTAAACATCTTTTCTCCCTTATATGTATAGAACTCACTTTCAACCATAATTAAACCGGGGTCAAACGGAGATCTTGTTTTGTGACGCAGAATATAACAGCCGATATTATCCATATCGAGCAATTCAGCACCAAGATAGTTGTCGTTGGAGTATTTTCTAGATGCCCATTCTTTATCAGCCCATTCAGGAAAATCTTTTATCTTTTCTGGTTGGTGTTTGAATGGAGCGTTCCATACACGAAACTCATTGTTTTTAACTGTAATTATTGGTTTACCGAGAGTCATAAGATCTTTCCAAACGGTGTTTGCCAAATCTCTATCTTTGTATTCGATGCAGTTGATTTCCCCAAAACACACATTAACAACTAAAAAGATTTTGTACATACCAAATTCTCCTTTCTTAATTGCCCGTATAGCCGATAGCACAGCTTAGTAAATTTAGCAATCACAATCGCTGACATCAAAGAGCTCTTCAAACTCTTCATCGTCAAAGTCCGGGATAGATTTGTTCAGGTTCTTCTTCAGAATCTTCACGCACTTATCTCCGTAGATCCGCCAGAACGCCTGTTTGATAACAGTGTCCATGCCATCGCTCATCTTTGTGTTGTAGATGTTACGCACAATGATGTCGTAGCAGGCGTCTTCGATGCACTCGTCAGAAATGTCGTCGCAGTTGCTGTACTGAGCACGAGCCCATGCGATGATCTCTTTACGAGCTTCTTTAGCAACTTCTTCTTCCCATTCACGGCGATGAGCGAAGAAGCTTGTATCTCCTACCAGCTTGTTCCATTCAGTGCTGTGTCTGAAGGCGATCTCCTGAAATACGCCGCAGTCATCAAACTTGTTGGTATTCGGGTTGTAGATACCCTTCTTAGACAGACCAGTCAGCTTGCCGATCTTACGATGAGCGTCTACCATCATCTTGGTAACATCGAAGATTTCGTTATCCAGTCCTTCAACTGTCAGGTTCTCGGAGATATTTTCCTGAATCTTCTTAGAATACATATCCAAGAATGAACCAGAATATGCGCAACGAGGCGGCAAAGTCACTTCTTTTCCAGACCGAGTCATGACTTTGCGCTCTTTCAGCCAATAGTCTCCAAGAGGGCGATCTGCGTCAGCTTTTGCATACATTGCGAACAGCGGCAGAGAAACTTTATTCAGAGCAGTTACAGCGTCAGGCTTCTTGATCTTTACAGCTGCATGTTTCGCAGCATCGATCAGCACGTTTGCAGCATAGGTCAGCCAGTCGCATACATCCTGATCGTAAGCCTGATTCCACATCTTGGTCAGAGCGTCGGCATACAGACCGATCTCAGATCCGTGGATCAGGTTGATAATGAAGTTCGCGACACCGGACTTTGTGATCTGAACCTTCTCAGCTTTCGCAACGTCCCAGTCTACTGGAATATTGTTCAGCTTCTCGTAGGTTTCATTCACAAGCGTCAGAAGATGTTCATCCTGAGAATACCAGACATGATCTCCATCATAATCAGCACGAAGCTGGATGGTTGTCGTATCGAAGATGTTGATGAACATGGTCGGACCTTCAGCAAGAGGGCATTCTTTCACGTTGTTCAGCACAACATGAGCATTGTCCAGATGCGGAGACCGAGTGACATCAACCAGACCTTCTTTACAATTTGAGCAATAGCATTCTCCAGCTTTCAGAAAGCCTTTGATTTCCAGACCGAAGAGATGCTCTGCAAACGCCACCGGATCAGGAGCGAGAAATGCGTTGTAACCCAGTTCAGGGATACGACCACCAAGCATGTCGTTACGCTTGGTTGTGTACATCTCCTGCATTGCTCTCTTGGTATGGGCTTCAGTCATCAGAGCAGGATACATCTTAGCAGCCTGCTGATGCGCTCCACGCAGGAGTTTCGGAGCACCATTAACATCGTGATACTTGTACACAGTTTTCTTGGCGTGCATAGCGAAGGACATGGCGTCATCTTCGCTGCCAAGCAGAGTCTGTCCCTGCTGATACGGCAGTCCCTTCAGCTTCGGAGCATGTTCACGGACACATACCCGAACCTGATGCCCAAGATCTTCGAACGCAGTGCAATACTGATCCCAAGATTCGTACAGTTTGACAGTCTTGAAACAGGATTCCGTCAGGATCATATCGACATCTTTCAGAGCAATCTCATTACCCCAGAAGTCAACAAAAGAAGCTTTGACGCTACGGTCGCAGCAGAAACCAAACAGCTTAGACCAGTTTGTAGCTTGTACAAACGCCTTCAGCCAAGGACCACGGATCGTGATAGACTCACCTTTGGTGAGTTCTTTGCGGATGATACCGAACCCATCAAACGCATTGATAACCATCTCGCGGTTGACTTTATGTGACACGGACTCCATCGTTACGATATCCGCGATAGCGTTAACCGTAACATCAGTGTCTTTGATAATTGCAACACGACGGATGTCAATCTTCTTGCCGAATACATCAGCGAAAGGCTTGCTTGCAGAGAATAGAAGTCCAATGTACGCCATGTATTTGTTAATAGCAAGCTTCATGTTCTTGGTGTTTAACCCGCACATCGCCCAACGACCGAGTTCAGGTACGAGATCATGCCGAAGCCACGTAGCTGTAGCTTTACGAGCGTCAGACGCACCAGCGCAGAACGCATCGTAGATATTACCGTTGAGCATATAGCCTTCAGAGACATAGTTTGCAAGCGTAGCCTTAACAATGGCTTCAGCTTCTTCGACCTTAGGGCACTCAGCACAGATCTTGACGATAGCGTCTTTCGGATCGATCCCCATGCTGTCAAGTTTGTCCGTAAAAGCGGATGTGAACAGAGAGATCGTGTCAACCTTATTCTCGATAAGGTTCAGCTTCTGGATCATTTTCATGTTTGTAGGCTCCTTTCAAAATGGTTGATATTTGTTTGGAGACCTGATAAAATACATTTGCTGATCATTTTCATTTTGGTCTCCTTGAATTGCGGCTTGGAGAACCGCACTGGAGCTTCTTTGGGACAGAAGCTCCTTTCTTAATACGACCGTTTACTGACCCCTTCGGTCTCGCTTAATAAGCATTAAAGGGGTGTGATAAGCCACAACCTGACTGCTGTTACGTCAGCAATCTTCCGCTCTCTGCGTTAAGGGCTTGAGACCTTCTGCTTTCGCAGGCCGCATTACGGAGGGCAGTTTAACGTCTTGCTCAGGACGGGAAACTTAATTGAGTTCAAACTCGATCTGTTCTTTCATCCAGATCCACCACTGCTTGGTGCCGTTGAAGAATCCAGGGAACGGTTCCGTGACAATCTTGTTCCCCATCTGCTCTTTCGCCAGATGCGCGGCAAGAGCGTGAAGCTCGGCCTCTGCTTTCTCCCAGGCTTCGTCGGACTCTAACGCCACGTTTAGCCAATGAGTTACGATATCTCCACGGTCGTCCGGCGAGGCGAGCATTACCTCAACAGCGGTCTCGGCATACAGATTGCCGTTGTTGAGAATCCAGTTGAGTTCATACAGTTTCTTTCCGTTCATGATACACCTCCAGCAGTAGGATGCTAGCCATAAATAATTAGTTATTAGTTACTACCTCTGTAAGTTCGTAAGGCGTCTTACAGTACGCCTGAATCTTAGGACATAAGCCCTAACTACAAGAGCCCCCGAAGGGCTCCTGTGTGTTAAGGTTTACTTGTAATAGTTTTTGCAATACTCCCACAGATCAGGAGCGATAATAGCGGATACCACAATAGCAACAATAACGAACAACATACTCAAACCACCTTTCCCGTTATGTACTTATATTTCTCGAATGGTAATACAACTTCGAGCTGTGCTTTTGTGACACGACTACAGCCAACGCAAGTAACAACCTGTAAACCGTCAGCAGTTCTAACTACGACTAACTGTCCTACTTCAACAGGTTCTTTAGCTAAATAGGTGTACCGCTTGCTGTAATTGTTAAACAAAACCTGAACAGCAATATACTGTTCAGGTTCTTCTGTAGTGCTGGGTCTCATATTAGCGATTAGCGGGTTCTTCTTTAATTCGACCCAGCGGTTGTTAGCCTTGTCTCGATCTTCAAAGGATTCTGTGATGTTGCGGTAGTAATAGATACCACGCTGTTCATCATAAGTAATAATAAACATCTTACTTCGCCTCCCCGATGAGAAGGCTGGTAAGATCCCAGCATGCCTTACGGTTAGCCCAATAGGCATCGTCATCGTCGATCAGATCGATGGCTTCGGCATCAAGACGCTTGATCTCGTGGCGGATTGCATCCTTGTTTACTACGTTGAAGCCTTGCTTCTTAAGATTTGACTTTGCGGTGTTCTCCGTAGTATTATTAACTACGGATCTGAAAATAGTGAGAAACTTTGACATGGTGGACAACTCCTTTCAGATCTTGAGCTGCAGTTGCCGCTGCAGCTCTTTATTATTTTGTTCAGAGACTAAGCTCTGACTACGAGAGCCCACTTTAGGCTCCCGTGTGTCAAAGTTTAGCAAGCGGGGACAAAACCTTCGGGAAGTTTGCAGATTACTTTGAATCCGTATCCTTCACCAACCCAGAATTTCTCCAGATCTTTTTCTTCGACATATTCGAAGTGACGGTCTTTAATGTTGTTGGTAGAATACACAAGAATCTGATACATGGGGATACCTCCTGATTTTGTTTTTTTATCCTTATCGCGGATTAGACGGCTGGCTAGGCAACCCTCATTCGCCAGTTGTGCTCGATGTCAAGGGTGCTACACCGAGTTTACGCTGAAAAACTTTCAGCATTTTGAATTCATACATATAAGTTCTCATCCAAACCATCTTTTAAAAACATTTCAAACCTATTTGCAAGATACATCCAAACCATCTATTTGTTTTGTTTCATTTTCTTGCTCAAACCATTTCTGAAGCTATTTTTTTAACAAAAAAAATAAGAGCGTCAACTACGCTCTTTTTAAACAATTTTAAAAACTCTCTCCATACCTTTTAAAGAAACATAAATAAAACAAAAATACCGATAGAGAAAAATAATATATTTTTTTCTTTTTAATACCGTGTCTTTCTAAGTTAGGCATAAGGGAGAAACACTCCCTTACGATTAATTTAAAGGAGATTATTTTATGGATAACAGATTAGAAGTCCCTAAGCAAATATTCGATAAAGAATATTCAACGCAGTGGAAACGTGAAGTTCAGTTCTTAGAAGATAAAGGTATTGCATATACTTTTGCTAAGAAACATTACAAGTATCCTATTATCCGGTACAAATATACAAAGACTCCTGAGCTGTTTTTAGCTTTAGCGGAGTTTTACAATCAGGTAAGACATGAGCAGACAATGAAAAAGATCGATAAAGCGACTAAAGAATTAACTCCTTTAGAAAAGGGCTGTATCGATATTAAAGAGTCTGACTTGTCAGAACCCGAAAAGAAAACTGTAGGTTTTCAAATTAACGAGCAGGAAGTTGAAAACCTTATAAAGGACGACACTATATAATGCCTTATATCGTAAGTAAACCACGTAAAGGAAAAGCTCCTGCTCAAACACGCATGTGTATTCATTGCGGACAGACTAAACCTTTATCTAATTTTTTAGCAAATAAAGATTGGATAGAAAACAACAAGAAAGACGCATGGTGCAAACAGTGTCTCGCAAAGATACGCACAAAAGACGAGATGCGCAGATACTTCTGGGAAAACAACCGGATGTGGAAAGAAAATGTTTGGGAAAATGCTCTTAAACAGGCAGAATTAGAAGCTGCAAAGTCTACTGTTTACCAGAAGTCTAACGAAGATCGTCGTGCCGTGTTATTAGAAACAATAGCTTGTCCAATTATGCCTTCGTTATTTAAGTTAACTCAAAACTATAAATACGAAGAACATAAAAAGGATGCGGATACAAACGACTACGACGAAGCCAAAGAAAACGGAAAGATCGTAGAGTCAGAACCACAAAGAGCTAAGGATAAAAACCTAAAGATCTACGACGAGTTCTTTAACGGAGAATTTAAGCCTGCCGAATTAGAGTATCTTAAAACTTATTATCAAGGTCTCGAACAGGATTTCGATCTTTCAGATACTTCATTGCGCGACAATGCAAAGAAAGTTGCTAAAGCTTCGTTATTAGCAGATAAAGCGCAAAACGACTATATGGCAGGTCGTTGCAATTTGCAGGATGTTAAAGATGCTATTGCTCAATACGACCTGCTTATGAAGACCGGTAACTTTGCTGCGTGTAAACGTAAACCTGAAGATAAAGTAGGTTTAGGCTCCTGGAGTGAACTCACTTATAAGCTTGAGTCGAGCGGACATCCATGTATAAGAAAGATTGAATGGGAAAAAGACGATGTAGATAAAACAATCCAAGAATTCAAGTACATTGTTGAAGCTCTTGGGCTAGACACAGTGTAAGGAGCGATTGGAATGTTTGGCATTATTTATGTCACTGTTAACTTACTTAACAGTAAAAAATATATCGGGCAACATAAATGTTCTAAAGAAACTGATAGTTATCTCGGCAGTGGAAAAGCATTGTTAAATGCAATATCTAAATACGGCAAAGAAAATTTTAAACGTTATACTTTATATCGAGCAGAAACAGAGCAAGAACTCGATCAAAAAGAGATAATGTTTATCAAGCTTCTTAATGCTACAGACAGAGAGGATTATTACAACATAAACGAAGGCGGAAATGCCAATAGAATGTGCGGTAAAAACAATCCTATGTATGGTCGTACAGGTATTTTAGCTCCAAATTTTGGTCGCATTTACACAGAAGAAGAAAAAGAAAAAATGCGAGAAAGAGTACTTGGCGAAAAGAACCCAATGTACGGACGCAAATTCACAGAAGAAGAACGTAAGAAGTTCGGTTCTAAAGGCGAAACTCATTGGAACTACGGAAATCATTTTAGCGAAGAGACCAAACAAAAGATGTCTAATGCTAAAAAAAGTAAACCAAGTAAACTCAAAGGTACAAAAAGAAGTAAAGAATTCGGAGAAAAAATATCGGCTGCTAAACAAGGTAAAACGCCTAATTTGTCTGAAGAAGGACGAAAGTCTATTTCAGAATTTAGAATAAAACAAAACAAAACCGATAATTTCAAAAAACAAATTTCGGAAGCAAATAAGCGTTGCCATGAACAAGGCATTCGTCGTGGCAATAAGCCAGTGGTTTGTATTGAAACAAATACTGTATATGCATCTACTTACGATGCAGCCAGAGCAATTGGTTGCGGTTTAAGTTCGATATCTGCTTGTCTGTCTGGATCTTGTAAAACTGTGAAAAAATATCACTGGAGAAAAGCTACGGAAGAAGAAGCCAGCGGAGAGTTGGTGTATGTAGCATGATAGCAAGACCAGGCATCATAACAAACGAAGCTATAGCAGAAGAACAAATTATTTTTTGGCGAGATCATCTTGATATTGCAATCGAAGATATGTTTCCGCCAATTACTTTAACACGAGATCAACATGTTATTGCCAGAGCATTCGGTAAAGGCGACGACATGAAAATTGTTCAGTCTCGTGGTTCTGGTAAAACTTGGCTTATTGCATTGTGTGCTTTTACGATATGTGTCTTATATCCTGGTACAATTGTTGGAGTTTGTTCTGGAACAGCAATGCAAGCAACATTAGTATTACAAAAACTAAAACTGTTAGCAGATCAAAATCCAAATATAGCAAGAGAAATATCTGCAAGTACGGCAAAAAGCTTAGTCCAATTATCAAAAGACAAAGGTAAATGTACATTAAAGAATGGCTCGTTTATCGAGTCATTTTCTATTGACAGTATGCGTGGTATTCGCTTGAAGATAGCTATCATAGATGAATCACCTGAAGTGGATCAGGAGTCTCAAGATGCTATTGTTTCTCCAACAAAAAATTATAGGCGTGAAATTTCATTTAACTATGGGTTTCAGGACTATGCATCAAAAACTGTCAATATTACATCTGCATGTGAAAAGTCAAATTCGTTTTACGAAGACTTCTTGCGTGTATGCAGAGAGATGGCAAAAGGAACTCCAGGAGCATTTGCTTGTGCGTTAGACTATAACGCCGCTGTAGCTAATGGTATTACTTCGATGGACTTCTTTTTACGTGAAAAAGAACGTATGCCGGATCTTATTTTCCAAATGGAGTACGGCTCTAAATTCGTAGGTGCAAACTCTAATTCAGCGTTTCCTTTTGATTTAACGACTCCTTGCAGGACATTAGAGCAAATCGAAATGGAACAGCCGAAGAATTCTAAATCCAGATATGTTATTTGTTTGGATATAGCAACTTCTCAAGCTAAAGGATCGGATAACACTGTATTAACTGTTGAAAAGTTTACAGAAAAGTCAGACGGTTCTTTTGCCAAGAAACTGGTTCATATTCGTAGCTATAACGGCAAACCGTTAGACTTTTTAGCAGAAGAAGTCAGAAAGTATTATCATATTCGTTTCCCTAACTCAGAAAAGATAATATACGATGCTCGCGGTTTAGGCGACAGTTTCGACAGGTTCTTCGACAAAGAATGGATCGATCCTTATTCAGGCAAAGAGTATCCACCTTTAGTTGTAGACGATCAACCGTTAACTAATCCTGACGCTCAACAGGTATTACATCCATTCAGAGCAGTCAACCAATTGAACCAACGCATCTATACAAACCTTCGTGTTGCTTTAGAAAAACGCACTATTGAATTGCCGATGGGTGAACGGACAATTCGAGCAAAGCAACAAGAAATAGAAGACGAAACAAAACGCCTATCTCCAGAAGAGATGGCTATTTTTTTAGAAGCAGATGCCCTTCAGTTTGAAATGGGTAACATTGTAGAAAAGACTTCAGCATCCGGTAATAAAACATACGATGTGCCGCGAGCAAACCAGCATAAGGATAGATATTCGTCTTTAGCGATGGCGAACGACTATATATCCGAGCTTGAAAAAGAAAATGTCAGACTTCATAAACGCGGACCGATATGTGTAGGTATTACAGGCGGCTTCGAAGACTTTGAGTCTAAACGTATTGCAAGATCGTTCGGACATTTTTAAAGAAAGGTGGCTGAGTCCCGATGGGCTTATTAGATCGACTGTTCGGTCGAAATGAAACAACTGTGGCGACTCCGCCCCAGAACAAAACAATTGCAGTTGGAGCAGGAAAAGAACAGGATCAGGAAACGATCCAAAGTTTTTCTAACTCTAACTTTACTTTTAGCGGAGAATTATCAAGCTACGACTATGTTTCTATTCTAAGAAACAAACAGGACAATATACAATACTTTTATCAGTTAGCAGACTATTATACGGATGCAGACCCTATTGTTCACGGTATTGTTAAACATGTATATGTGCCTTTTTCTACCTGTTCAGACTGGTATTTAACAGGATCTAAAGAAAAGACATATGCTCTTTACGAAGAACAATACAAACGTATGCGTTTAAGAGAAAAAATAGACGCAATTATGCTTGAAATCTGGAAATACAACAATGTTTGCTGTTATTTAAAAGACGGAGATATTATTACCTTGCCACCGAACAAATGGCGTATCGGTAATACAATGTTTAACGGCACTCCTATTATAGACTACGATTGCCAAAGTATTATTAACGAAATACAGCAAAAAACTTACAGCATCAAGGAAAACTATGTTAAGGACAGCAATGTTGATTATATTTTGAAAGGATATCCAGAAGAAATTCAGAAAGCTGTTAAAGCCAACCAGCAATATGCGCAGCTCGATCCTGCAAATACTTTTGTATTACAAGGTTCTAAAGAAAGCTGGCAAAGATATGCTATACCGTTTATTGCGGCAGCGCTTAGAGCTCTTGCGAAAAAAGAACTTATTTCAAGTTACGAAGATGCTATGTTAAACATCGGTAAGCGCAGTTTTGTTCATGTTAAATACGGCGAAGGCTCAAAAATAAACGATGTGCTTCCCGATCAGGTGCAATTAGCATCTGTTCGAAAAGTATTCTTATCTGCTATGAGCGGAACTCCTTTGGCTGTTACAAACCACTTAGCCACGGCTGAAACCGTACAGTTTGACATGGATGACTTATTTCAATGGGATAAGTACAGAAATGTTAACAACGATATATTGGCGGCTGGCGGCATAAGCGGTGTATTAGTAACGGGCGTATCAGAAGATGGATCTACATTTGCTTCCGCTCAGGTCTCCACTCAGACGGCAGAAGCACGCATCAATGCTATCCGAGACGAATTCTGCGACATGATGACACAGATTAACAAACGTTTAGCAGAAAGTATCCCCGGTACGTATAATTTAAAAGAAACTCCCGAATTTCATTTTCAGCCGCTTACAATGGAGGGCAAAAAGGCTTTGCGCGAAAAGGCGCTTGAACTTTGGGAGAAAGGTGTCATCTCAACTGATCATATGCTTAAAACTCAAGGATATTCTCTTGAAGTTGAAAGAAGCACAAGAGAAAATGAGAAGAAAAATGGCACAGACGAAATTATGTTGCCGAGAGAACTTGGCAATACAGAATACGTAAATAATTCAACTTCTAACACTACAAACAATAAAGTCGGACGTCCAGCATTGGACAACGACGAACGTACATCCGATCCTGACGCAGCGGCTAGGAGTAAACAACCAAAGCCAAGTAACCCAGAAGGATCTATGGATGACGCGTCGTAATGCAACGAGCGACGTTAAATAATTCTGTGTGCAGTAATGGTATGTTGCGCCTAGATGCAACGTTGCTGTGGTTACGGACCCCTAAAACCGAGTGTTTTAATAGTGCTACCAGCGCCTCTTCAGAACTTTTATAGGTAAGATTCCTCCTCCTTACTATTTGCTTGTAATGCGCACCTTGGTAGCGGCTGGGCATCCTTTGTGTATAAGTCCCAGCATTTTTTAATACATCCACCGAAAGGTGTTTGTATAGATTCGCTTGAGCGCTCTTTGTCTCCCACCACTGAACGCAAAAGCAAAGGGAGAATGGTTATGAGCAAACTTATCTTTGCTTCTACCATTTCCGAGATCCAGCAGTCGGATGTTTTTATGACTGTTAAAGCTCGCATTTGCGAAGCTCCTGAAGCGAATCTTAACGGAGCAAGAGTTACCGAAGCTTTCATCGACGAGATCGTAGGTAATGAAACGCGATATGTTGGCTTGCCGCTTTATGCGGATGTAAAAGCTCTGACTAATGGAAACTACAATCGCCTTGGTCATCTGTATGATGTCAGAACAGGCGAGTTCCATTCAACGCAGATTGGTAGTTTCTATAAGTTTGAAAAACAAAACATTCAGAATGGTTGCGCTTTAGTTGGATATGCTCGTATTCCTAAACGCAATAAAAAACTTAGCAAAGCGATATCCGAATTATTTGCGGATAATGCTTTGAAGTTTTCTTTTGAACTTTCTGTTGGTGAATACACCGAACTTGAAGACGAAACTATTTTGATTGATGCGTCTGAAAACAACTATTTGGAAGGCACAGCCATTGTGACCTATCCCGCCTGTGAAGAAGCTGTAGCGCTTGAATTAGTAGCGCAGAAGAACACAGATGAAACCAGAAAGGGTGAAAGTGAAATGGCAGAAGTCGAAACCAAGGCTGAAGTCGTTGAGACCGAAGCCACACAGCCTGAACTGGCTGAAGAAGAAAAGGTAGAAGCTTCCGAAGAAAATTCCGAGGAAAATGCTGAAACCGAAGAAGCAGCCTGCAAAAAGAAAGAAAAGGCTGAAGAAGAAACCGCTGCTGTTGTAACTCGTGAGTATCATGATGAAACGCATGTTCAAGTAGCATACGATACAGAAACTGGCAAAGAAATTCGTCAATCTGTGACTATTTCTACTGAAACAAGCGATGTTCAAGAAGGCACTCTTGTTGAAACAGTAGATGGCGTTCATGTAGCAGAAGCTGAAGTTGCAGCTAAAGAAGAAGACTCTGGCAACCTTCCGTCTGTTGAAGAAGTCGAACAAACTGTTCAAACAGAAGAACCAAAAGGAGAAACTCCTGCGCAGACTGAAACTCCTGCAGAACAACAGGCTGAAACGCCTGCTGAAAACACTAACTCCGATAACCCCGGTGAACAAACTCCCGAGGTCGTTGCTGAGAACAAGAAGACCGCTGAAGAAATGATTGCCGAACTTATGGACATTATCAACGGTCTGAAAACTGAGATCGCAGAACTGAAAGAGCAGAAGCATATTGCTGAAGCAAAACCAGTTGTAGGCGAAATCAATCCGTTTATGGGCGATATCAACGCTACAGGAAAATATTCCTTACTTGAAAAAGCGTCCAAAACAACTTCTTATTCTCTGCTTGAAAAAGTCTGAGAAAATTTATTCGAAAGGATATGACTAGCTATGGCTGCTGGCTATATGACCAAATTGCAGGGTTATGTTTATGAAGGAACCCTGAAAAATGGCGCTGCTAATCCTGTTCCGAATGGTCTGATTATGGATCAGGGAACTGGCAACGATGCTGATAAGCTGGTTCTGCCTGCCGCGGATTCTAATGCAAAGTTCCTTTGCATGGAAGTTACCGATATTTATGGCGGAGTTGTTGCTTATCGTTTCCAGGTTCAGGATATTGGAAAGCGTCATTTCTTTGTCGAAAACGAACGTCAGTTCAACGTTGAAGATTATCAGGAATACGACAAGCGTGACTATACGCAGCCTGTCGGTGAACTGATGCGGGCTCATGCGCTCCTGCTGGGCGAAGAGTTTGTTACTAATTGCGTGACCGGAACGCCTACAGCTGGTACTGTGTATACCCTGAAGGCTGACGGTACTATTGGTTAAGGAGGTGAATTGCAATGGCTGAAATTAAAGTTGATAAGGACAGCAAGCTTATCAAAGTAATGGCTGCTCAGGTCCGTAACGAACGGGTCGACTCCGACAAAGTCGAAGAAGCTGCCGCTATCGTCAACGAGCTGGCTCAGGACATGTCTCCCCAGCACCAGCACGAAATTGGTCAGATTATTGCGTTCACCGTTAATGAACTGCAACAGAATTCTCTCAATTTCATCGAGACTTTTGCGGATGTGCGTAACGTGGCTCTGGGCGACCGTCCCATGTATCGCATGAAGACTGCCGGTATCAAGGCGTTTATCCAGGCGACTGGTGCTACCACCGCTCGGAGCTACGTGACTGATCGTCAGTTCTCTATTAATACTTTCGAAATTGCGAGCCGTCCGGCTATCAACATTTGGGATATTCGTATGAACCGGATTAATATGCCTGACCTGATTCGTGATGCGAATAAAGAATTTACTATGCTGAAGCTGAAGTATGTCGAAAAGGTTCTGCATGATGCTCTGTCCAGCGGTAAGTATAGCACTCCGTTCTACGGCACTGGTACCGGTATTGTTAAGCAGACCATCGACGATCAGCTGCTGTACTTCAAACGGCTGGGTGGCGTAAGCCTGATCGGTGACGCTGCGGCTGTTGAAGGTCTGTTTGCTCTGTCTGGCGCTCCTGTTAACAACAACAGCGTTCAGTACAGCGGAAGCATGATCGACGAGAAGAACAATAACGGTTATCTCGGTCGTTACAACGGCGCTGCTGTTGTTTCTATGATCAATGCTTACGAAGATGGTAAGACCACTCCGATACTGAACCCCGACTGGATTTACATTATCTCTGCCGGTGTTTCCAACGATCAGAAGAACCTGAAGGTTCTGAATGAAGGTCCGACCTATAGCATGACTCAACAGACAATTGACGATCATACGTTCGAAACCGAACTGACCCAGCGCTTCGGTGCTGCGTTTGTTGTTGGTTCTATCCCGACACTGGGAGCTTACGAGATCGGCTAATTTTCTTGGTATTGCTTTACGGGAAGCGAGCTTTTACAGCTCGCTTCCCTTTTTTGATATTTTTATTTTGATGAAAGGTATGAAGGTATTATGATTAACGGAGATGCAAGATATCGTGTATATAACCGTTGCAACCATGCAATTGGTGTTTACGTAAATAACGGTCAACAGTCTTTAAACATTAAACCTGGCAGCTTTGCCGTGCTGTCTGTAAACGATATTCTTTATATTGAGAGTATCTGCAATCACAAGAAATTTTTCTCAGGTAGAATGTTAGTCCCTGTCGACGATAACGGCAAAGACTTAACACTCGAAGATATAGGCGGCTTTACAGATGAGTCCACCGCCGTACATCACAATTCAAAAGAAATTGAAGCAAATCTTAAAAAGCCTTTTAACGCTTTTAAAGCATGGATCAGCAAGATCGATGATCCTGTTGAAATTCATGAAATTTGGGAAGTTGGCAAGAAGATGGATCTACCAGCAA
>Ga0310694_10002823_pt1 | contig 17407 bp, 18 predicted proteins | sample 174DNAGHGhighgp2_FD_203884 | JGI IMG/M metagenome (GOLD analysis project Ga0310694, IMG submission 203884) | Sheep rumen microbial communities from Palmerston North, Manawatu-Wanganui, New Zealand - 1742 DNA GHGhigh gp2 (v2) (version 2) | ecosystem: Host-associated > Mammals > Digestive system... | reverse complement strand
TCTTATCACCGTACGGGGGCAGCAGCTTTTACGGAAAGCGGATGTCGTGATCTATGCGGGATCTCTGGTCAATCCGGAGCTTCTGAAAAACTGCCGCCCGGATGCGATCATCCGCGACAGTGCGAAGATGACGCTGGACGATGTGCTGACCCAGATCTGGGAGGCCGAGAATGCCGGATGGATCACGGTGCGTCTGCATACCGGGGATCCCTCGATCTACGGCGCAATCCGTGAGCAGATCGATGCGCTTAAGAAGGCGGGGATCGCCTATGAGATCTGTCCCGGGGTCAGCAGCATGTCGGCGGCAGCGGCGGCATTATCTGCGGAGTATACCCTGCCGGAGGTATCGCAGACCGTGATCATCAGCCGGATCGCCGGCCGTACGCCGGTACCGGAGCGGGAGTCCCTGGAAAATATCGCGAAGATCGGCGCGACCCTGGTCTTATTCCTGAGTGCCGGTTTTACCCAAGCGGTGCAGGAGCGTTTGTTAAGCGGAGCCTATACGGAGGAGACGCCCTGCGCGATCGTATATAAAGCCAGCTGGCCGGAGGAAAAGGTCCTCCGCGGGAAACTGGGCGGGCTGGCGCAGATGGCTTCGGAAAACGGGATCGAAAAGACGGCGCTCATCGTGGTCGGGGATGTCCTCGGGGATGATTATGCGCTCTCCAAACTGTATGATGAGCATTTTTCGACGGGGTACCGGGATGCAAAAGAATGAGATCGTGATCCTGGCCTATACGCAGCGGGCGGCATCCCTGGCCTGCAGGACCGGCAGGCTGCTGTCCTCCGGAATGCCGGAAGGCTGTCGCATACGGATCGCACTTCACAGAGAACATGCAGCCGGGGTGCGGGAGCCGGAGTACGGGGCATTTGATGTCATCTCTTTTTCACAGACGGAGGAAGTGCTGGAGCCGGTCTGGTCCCGGGCTGCCCTGATCCTCTATATTGCCGCGGCCGGGATCGCAGTACGCACGATCGCGCCCTACGTAAAGGATAAACTTAGCGATCCGCCGGTGCTTTGCATGGATGAAAATGCGCGGTATGTCATCCCGCTGCTTTCCGGTCATGTCGGCGGAGCCAATGCATGGGCGGAGAGGATCTCTGAGCTTACGGGCGCGGAGGCAGTCATTACGACGGCAACTGACGCTCGGAGCCTCTTTGCGGTAGATCTCTTTGCAAAGGAACACGGCCTGCTGATCCGGAACAGGGAGGAGATCAAAAGGGTCTCGGGAGCCCTTCTGGCCGGAGAGGAAGTAGGGTGGTTCTGCGGGGAGCAGATCCCGTGGGATATCTGCCGGACGGTACCGGATGGATTCACCGCCTGCGGTGAAGCGGACGGGACGCCGCGGCCAAAGACCGGCGTTACGATCACTTCCGATGAGGAACTCCCGGAACAGTTTGCAAACGAGTGCCGTATGCTCCCGAAGAATCTCTGTATCGGGATCGGATGTAAAAAAGACTGCTCTCCGGATACGCTGATGAAACAGCTGCGCCGTGTTCTGAAGGATGCACATCTTAGCGAAAGGCGGATCTGTCTCGTGGCATCGATCGAACGCAAAAAAGACGAAGCCGCGATCCTGCAGGCTGCGGAGGCTTTCGGAGTACCGTTTCTTACCTATACGGCGGAAGAACTGGCTTCGGTTAAAGGAGATTTTTCTCCTTCCGCTTTTGTGGAAGAACAGGTCGGTGTGGATAATGTATGTGAGCGCAGTGCTGTTGCTGCCGCAGGGCCCGGTGCAAGGCTGATCGTCGGGAAGACTGCGTCGGAGGGAACAACGTTTGCGGTCGCGGAACGCAGGTAAAGGGGGGAGAAGCATGCTGTATGCAGTCGGTTTCGGACCGGGAGATAAAGCGCATATGACGTTTGAGGCGGCGGAGGTCCTGGAGCGAGCTGATGTGATCGTCGGATACAAAGGGTATACGGAGCTGATCTCCCCGATGTATCCGGATAAAGAGTACGTGACGACCGGGATGCGCGGTGAGATCGAGCGCTGTGAAAAGGCGGTGGATCTCGCTGCTAAGGGGAAAGATGTCGCCGTGATCTGCAGCGGGGATGCGGGAGTATACGGAATGGCCGGTCTGCTCTTCGAAGTGGCGGAAAAAAAAGGTGTGACGGAAAGTGTAGAGATCCGTGTGGTCGCCGGCGTAACGGCAGCTCTTTCCGCGGCGGCACTGTTTGGGGCACCTCTCGGGCATGATCTCGCTCTTATCAGTTTAAGCGATCTGATGACTCCGTGGGAGCGGATCCTGAAGCGGCTGACGGCTGCGGCGGAGGCGGATTTTTGCATCGCACTCTATAATCCTTCCAGTCATACGAGACAGGAGCATTTTACGGAGGCCTGCGGAAAACTCTTATCGATCCTGAGTGCCGATACCCTTTGCGGGATCGCTGATTCCGTGGGCCGGGAGGGTGAGCGCACGCGGATCGTAACACTTGCGGAACTACCGGAAACTGAGATCGGGATGCAGTCTATCGTTCTGATCGGAAACAGTATGACGCGCAGGATCGGCGGCCGGCTGGTGACGCCCCGCGGATACATGGAAAAATATGGCTGAGCGCTGTATCATCTTCGGAGGAACCTCTGAGGGACGGGAACTGTCGGAGACCGCAGCTGCAAACGGCTGGGAGACTCATGTTTATGTGGCGACCGGAACCGGTGCGGATTTTCTGGGCTCCGGGAAGGTACAGATCCATGTCGGTCGGCTTACGGCAGAGGAAATGGCGGAGGAGATCCGTCGTATCGGACCGCACTTCGTGCTGGATGCGACTCATCCGTATGCGACGGAGGTGACCGCACATATCCGCTCGGCCTGTGAAGTGACCGGCTGTGAACGATTCCGTATCCGCCGTGAGACGGTACGGGAAGCCGGGGATCTGGAAGCTGCGGATGCGGATGAGGCAGCAGAGCTTTTGAAGACTCATTTTCCGAAGGAAGCAGTGCTTCTGACGACCGGAAGCAAGGAACTGCCGGCCTTCCGGGATGTGATCGCGGAGAACCCGGAGGTATATGTGCGTATCCTTCCGGGAGAGGAAAACACGGAAAGAGCGCTGGACTCCGGTGTGGAGAAGACGCATATCCTGGAAGGGGTCGGTCCTTTTTCGGAGGAAGAAAACCTCCGTGTGCTCCGGCAGTTTAAGATCCGGGCTCTTGTCACCAAAGAATCCGGGACGCGCGGCGGGTATGCGGAAAAACTGCATGCCGCAAAAAAAGCGGGATGCAGGGTCATCGTGATCCGAAGGCCGGCGGAAGAGGCCGGGATCACGCAGGAAGAGGCAAAAATGCTGCTGGCAGGAAGGAAGTCCGGCCGGCAGAAAGGAGCGGGAGTATGAAGAAAACGGTGACGATCCTCGGATGCGGAACGGGAAACGGAAAGGATCTGACCGCAGAGGCCTATGAAGCGCTGGCACGTGCGGATCTGATCATCGGCGCAAAACGTCTGCTGGAGGCATCCTTCATTACAGATATCCGGATGCGAAGCGGCGGGAAAAATACAGCTCCGGCGAAGTGCATCCCGCTTCATGCCGCGGAGGAGATCGCTGCCGCGGTGAGGGACGCGGGCGATGAGAGCATCGTGATCCCGGTCTCCGGAGACAGCGGATTCTACAGCGGCGCGGCGTCCTATGCCGCTGCGATTGAAAAGGGATCTTCCGAAACGGCAGTGCCGAAGATCCGGATCCTGCCCGGGATCTCGTCCCTTTCTTATCTGAGCGCCCGGACGGGGATCGCCTGGCAGGATGCAGAAGTATACAGCCTTCACGGGAGAAGGCAGAGCATCGGCGGAGCGCTGCGCAGGGGGGCAAAGATCCTGCTGCTTGGCGGAGAAGGCTTTGAAGAAGTCCTGCGGTCCATGAACGATGCAGGATTCTCAGGCCGGAAGATCATAGCGGGTATGCGGCTTGGCAGCAGGGAAGAAAAGATCCTGCACGGCACACCGGCATCCCTGAAAGGTAAAGTATCCGAAGCTCTTTCCGTTCTTCTGATCGCAGGGTCGGAGGAGCGGATGCGATGCAGCGGGATCGACGATGAGGAGTTCATCCGGGCGGATGTTCCGATGACGAAGAGTGAAGTGCGCGCGGTGGTCTTAAGCCGCCTTGCTGCCGGACGCGGGGATGTCGTCTACGATATCGGAGCCGGTACGGGAAGCGTCTCGGTGGAAGCTTCCTTTGCGGCTCCCTGCGGCAGTGTCTATGCGATCGAAAGAAACGATACTGCCTGCAGGCTGATCGAGAAGAACCGGGAAAAATTCCTCGCGGGAAATATCGAGATCGTAAAAGGGGATGCACCGGATGCGTTTTCGGATCTTCCGGCGCCGGACTGTGTCTTTATCGGCGGCAGCGGGGGAAACCTGCATGAAATCTTTACCTCTCTGGCCGCAAAGAATCCGCGCGTGCATGTCGTACTGACCGCTGTGACGATCGAGACGCTGCAGAGTGCCACCAGGGCGGTGGAGGAGTGCGGCTTTGGCTGTACCGAGATCACGCAGATCGCGGCGACGAGGTATAACCGGAGAGGGATCTACCATATGCCGGAATCCCAGAGCCCGGTGTGGGTGATCGCGGCCAGGCCGGAGTCGGAGCAAAAGCTGAACCGGGTGCTTCGAAGAAGGGAACTGAAGACAAAACTGAAAGAAACCGTGAAAAATGCCTGAGAGAACAAAGGAACAATCAAACGGCCGAGTCATGATCGCCGGAACCGGAAGCGGATGCGGAAAGACAACGATCGTCTGCGGACTTCTGAGTGCCCTGCAAAAGCAGGGAGAGCGGCCGGCGGCGTTTAAATGCGGTCCCGATTATATCGACCCGATGTACCACAGGGAGGTGCTCGGGATCGACAGCCGGAATCTGGACAGCTTTTTCCAGCCGGGGGAAATGCTGCGGGAAAACCTGGTCCGCGGAAGCCGTGGTAAGACGATCGCCCTCATCGAGGGCGTCATGGGCTATTATGACGGGCTCGGAAGCGGGAGCCGTTACAGCTGTGCCGAGGTTGCGGAACTGACAGAAACGCCGGTGATCCTGGTGGTGGACTGCGGCGGACGCGCGGTCTCCGCGATCGCGGAGCTGCAGGGCTTTTTGCATTTCCGGCCGGAAGGGAAAAGGATATGCGGTGTCATCTTTAACCGTCTGCCGTCAAAACTCTACCCGCAGCTGGCGGCGCTGGCAGAGTCGGAGGGCATACGGCCCTGCGGATATCTTCCGAAAAATGCGGTAAAAAAATGGGAAAGCCGCCATCTCGGACTGATCACTCCTGCGGAACTTCCGGCGTTTCGGGAGGAAGCGGAGCTCCTCGCGGAGCGGATCGCGGAAACGGTCGATATGGATGCCGTATGCCGGATCGCGAGGGAAGCGGAAGGGTTATCGGGGATAACAGATGCCGGATCCGGACAGACGCACGGGCCGGAGAATGATGCGCCGGTGGTCGCCCTTGCCCGGGACGAAGCGTTCTGTTTTTACTATACGGAGAATATCGAGTATCTGGAAAGCAGGGGAATAAAGATCGTTCCCTTCAGTCCGATACGGGACCGGGAGCTGCCGGACTGCGACGGTCTGATCCTTCCGGGCGGATACCCGGAAAACCATGCAAAAGAGCTGGAGGAAAACGAAGCGCTTCGGACACGGATCCGGGAGAGCATTGCCTCCGGACTTCCGACGATCGCAGAGTGCGGCGGATATCTGTATCTCCACAGGCGGCTTATTGATGCAAATAAACATGAATATGCAATGTCAGGTATTTTTGACGAGGACTGCAGCTATGAAGGGATGCAAAAAAACTTCGGATATGTGAAGGTCAGTACGGATAAGGACAGCCTGCTGGGTGCGGCCGGTGCGGAAAACCGGGGGCATGAGTTTCATTATTTCAGGTCCGGAATGGCAGAGAAAAGCGAAGCGGCTGCTTTTTCCTGTGAGAAGCCGGACGGCAGCAGCCGGTGGAGCGGCGGGTTCGTCACGGACCGACTCTATGCGGGCTTTGCCCATCTTTTTCTGCCGGAGAGTTCGGCGGGAGAACGTTTTACGGAACTGGTGAAGGAGCATGCCGCACGCAGGCTGACGGAGCGGAAGTGAGGAGCGGATGGAAGAAAGCACAGTGAATGATCGGTATGCACGATCCGAATTTATAATATGGAACGAACAGATCGAAGCGCCGGATGCTTCTGCCGCGTCCGAAGCGCAGCGGAGGTGGGATGCGGTCGCGAAACCGATCGACGGTCTCGGCCGTCTGGAAAAGCTGGTCACAAAGATCGCTGGCATACAGAAAAGTGCCGATGTGTCGATCGATCCCGCGGCGCTGATCATCCTCTGCGCGGACAACGGGATCGTGGAGGAGGGAGTCTCGCAGTCCGGACAGGAAGTGACGGCGGCGGTCGCACGCAGTATGGCGGCCGGGAACTCAAGTGCCTGCCGTATGGCACGTGAGGCCGGTGTGGACGTGCTTCCCGTAGACATCGGAGTGGCGGGAGACCTGAGTGATGTTCCGGAGTTTACGTGGAAGAAAAAAGCAGGGCTGCTCCGGCGGCGGATCCGCAGCGGAACGGGAAACTTTCTGAAAGAAAGCGCACTGACCCCGGAGGAAGCTTTTTCAGCGATCGAGACCGGAACCCAGCTTGCGAAGGAGTGCGCCGCGGCAGGCAGCCGCATACTCTTTACCGGTGAGATGGGAATAGGAAATACGACGACCAGCGCGGCACTTACGGCGGCACTCCTAAATGAGCGGGCAGAAAATGTCTGCGGCAGGGGCGCCGGACTGGATGATGCCGGGATGCAGAGAAAATGTGAAGTCGTTTCGGCAGGTCTTAAAAAATACGGATACGGCAGAGTGCCGCTGACGGATCCGGAGGAGGTTTTCCGGGCACTGTGTTCCTTCGGCGGTCTCGATATCGCGGGACTTGCAGGAGTCTTTATCGGGGGCGCCATGAGCCGTCTGCCTGTCGTGATCGACGGAGTGATCTCCGCCGTAGCGGCATTGATCGCCGCGCGGCTGGTCCCGGCCTGCAGAGCGTACCAGCTCGCCAGTCATGCGGGGCGGGAACGATCCTGCATGCTGCTTACGGAGGCACTGGAGCTTACACCGGTGATCAGTGCGGATCTGGCTCTCGGAGAAGGGACGGGCGCCCTGCTCTTAAAACCGCTGCTGGAGATGGCGCTTGCCGTGTATCGCAGCGAGACCGGGTTCGGGAATCTCGCTATGGAACCGTATGAGCGATACGACTCCGGAAAGGAGCGGACATGATCCTGGTCACGGGAGGCTCGGCCAGTGGTAAATCAGCCTATGCGGAGCAGAGGATCGCGGAGGAGGATGGGATCCCGACGTATCTGGCCACGATGCGCCGCGGCAGTGCCGAGGCGGAGGAACGGATCCGGAAGCATCTGCGGCAAAGAGAGGGCAAAGGTTTTCTGACCGTTGAGTGTCCGGTAAAGATCGGAACGGTACTGCATCGATGTACGGAAGCGGTACTGCTTGAGGATCTCGGAAATCTCGTTGCCAATGAGATGTTCGGGGAAGTTTTTGAAGAAAGCGTTGCGGAGCGTATCGGAGCGGACATCCGTAAACTCCGGGAGAGCAGAAAGCAGCTGGTCATCGTAACGGATGAGGTCTTTTCGGACGGCGGAGTTTATGATGGGCAGACGATGCAATATATAAAGGAACTTGCAAGATTGAATAAGATATGTGCCGGGCTTGCGGACGAAGTATGGGAAGTCGTCTGCGGGATCCCGGTCAGGGTAAAATAGATGCGTTCCATACTGATCGCGTTTGCGACTTACAGCAGAATACCGATGCCGAAGACCGAATGGCGGGAGAAGGATTCACGCTATGCGATCTGTGCGTTTCCGCTGGTCGGCGTGGTGATCGCCGCGGCGGAGCTGCTTTTGCTGTGGGGGGCAAAAATGCCGGCACTGCCGCTTCCGGCGACCGTTTGTTTGATCGCGGCACTGCCGGTCCTGATCACCGGAGGGATCCATCTCGACGGTTTTGTGGACACCTCGGATGCGAGATCCTCCTACGGCAGCCGGGAGAAAAAACTTGAGATCCTAAAGGATCCGCATGTGGGTGCGTTCGGGATCATCCGGCTCATCCTGTATTTCCTGCTGGCTTATTCCGGACTCATGATCCTGCTTTCGATGCAGGCGGGAGGAGAAGCAGGAAACGCTGCGGAGGCGGTACGGGATTTCGTTCCGTATAGGGGACTCTTCCCCGGGAGCCTTTTGGCGGCAACGGTGCTGCCCGTCCTTTCCAGGGCACTCAGCGGTCTAAGTGCGGAACTGCTTCCCAAAGCGAAAAAGGACGGAATGCTTGCGGAGATGCTCCGAAGTGCTCCGGAAGAACAGGGGACGGGGAAAAAACGACAGGGTCCCGTTGCCGTCACGGTACTTATCCTCTGGCTGATCGTCTGTATCGCAGCGATCCTGTATACGGATCCGGCGGGAGGTGCAGCGGTGCTCCTTGCCGAAGCGGTGCTGCTGCTATATTATAGAAGGATGTGTAAAAAAGAGTTCGGCGGAGTGACCGGGGATCTCGCCGGCTGGTACCTGTGTATGGCGGAACTGACAGGGATCTGGGCGCTCGCCGTCTGCGGGATGGTACGGCAGCTGCTCCCGTGACGGTCCCGTAAAGAACATTTCCGGAAACGGAAAATAAAAAAAGGAAAGCGAAAAGAAACCATGGAAAGTGAAAAAGAACAGAAAACACAAAGAGACCGGAAGATCATCCGTGTGAGTGCAACGGGGATCGCAGCAAATATCCTGCTGGCGGCCTTTAAGGCGGTCGTCGGGATCCTCAGCCATTCGATCGCGATCGTGCTCGATGCGGTAAATAACCTGTCCGATGCGGCAAGTTCCGTGATCACCATCGTGGGAACGAAACTCGCGGGAAAAGAAGCGGATAAAAAACATCCGTTCGGCTATGGGAGGATCGAATACTTAAGCGCGCTGACGATATCGGGCTTCGTTCTTTATGCCGGAATGACCTCGCTCATCGAATCGGTGAAAAAGATCCTGAAGCCGGAAGAGGCGGAATATCATACGGCCGGCCTCGTGATCGTCGCGGTCGCGGTCGTCGTAAAGATCGTGCTGGGGCTCTATGTCAAGGCAAACGGCGAGCGGCTGAACTCGGATTCTCTCATCAACTCAGGAAAGGATGCGCTCCTTGATTCCGTGATCTCGGCATCCACGCTGGCCGCCGCATTCATCCGGCTTTTTTCCGGCTACTCCGTGGAGGCGTGGCTCGGCGCATTTATTTCCCTTGTGATCACCAAGTCCGGGATCGAGATGCTAAAGGAAACCGTCTCCCACATTCTCGGAGAGCCGGGTGATATCGAACTCTTAAAAGGGATCAAGGCGACGGTCTGCGGATTTCCGGAGGTACACGGGGCTTACGATCTCATCCTACACGATTACGGGCCGAACAACTATAACGGTTCGATCCACATTGAATTGGAGGACGGACTCTCCCTGGAGGCATTGGATGAACTGTCCAGACAGATCACGGCACGTGTCTATGAGGAGCACGGTGTACTGCTGACCGCGATCGGGATCTATTCGGTCAATACGAAGGATGAAGAGGTGATCCGTCTCAGGGAAGAAATGAGAAAGCTCGTGCTTTCCCATGAACATGCAAAACAGATCCACGGATTTTATTACGACCGCGAAAACGGGATGGTCCGTTTTGATGTAGTGGTGAGTTTTTCAGCACCGAGTCGTCAGGAAGCATTCCGCGGGATCAGGGAGGATCTGGAAAAGAATTATCCGGAACTGGATTTTGTCCTTGCGATGGATATGGATTACGGGGAACTGTAAGATGATACTGGTGATCGGCGGAGCATATCAGGGGAAAAAAGACTTTGCGATGCGGCAGTTCGGGATCCCGGAGGCGAAGATCGCGGACGGTACGGCAGCAGACGCGCAGGAAGAACTATCTGCCTGTACAGCGGTCTGCAACTACCAGCTCCGCATCCGAAGACAGATCGAAGCCGGACTGGATCCGGAGGAAGAGCTTAAGCTTCTGCTCGCCGGAAACAGAAAAATCTGCATCATTGCGGATGAGATCGGGAGCGGCCTCATACCCATGGAGAGAGCGGAGAGAGATTACCGCGAGACAGCAGGGAGGACGCTCTGCCTCGCAGCAAAGGAAGCGGATGAAGTGTGGCGCGTCATCTGCGGGATAGGACAGAGGATCAAATGAATATCTGGATGATCGTCCGCTGGATCATGATCGCCGATACGGCAGCGCTGCTGTTTGGCTTTGCTCTGGACGCACTGTTCGGGGATCCGATCGGGAAATGGCATCCGGTGTGCATGATCGGTGCACTGATCTCACGTCTGGAGAAACATCTCCGGGAAAGCACGGATACGGAGGCAGCACAGCGCAGAAAAGGAAGGCTGGCAGTTTTTCTCGTTCTGTTTGCAACGGGGGTGATCACCTTTACGTTCCTTTACGGCCTGTCGGGGCTGGTCTTTTACACGGGGATGCGCACCCTGGGGGGACCGGCCGGAGATCTCGGCGGCGCTCTCATTACGCTGGCGGCCACGGCGGGGACATACGTGATCCTTGCTTCCGTGATCACCGATACGACCATTGCGGCAAAAGATCTGAAAAAGGAAAGCCTCCGGGTGTACGATGCGCTCATCAGACACCCCGGCTCCCTGCGGGAGGCCAGATTTGCGGTATCCCGTATCGTCGGAAGGGATACGGAGATGCTGGATGAAGGGGGAGTGATCCGTGCGGCAGTCGAGACCGTGGCGGAAAATACGACGGACGGCGTGGTCGCACCGCTCTTCTGGTACATGATAGGAGGGCCCGTGTTTGCGATGCTCTACAAGGCAGTCAATACGATGGACTCGATGACAGGATATAAGAATGAAAAGTATCTGCATTACGGGCGGGCCGCGGCAAAGCTGGACGATGCGGTCAATTTCCTGCCGTCGAGGCTTGCGGCGCTGCTCTGGATCGCGGCATCCGCACTGACCGGCGCGGATGCGAAAGGGGCATGGCGGATCTGGCGCAGAGACCGTTTCAACCACGAGAGCCCGAACAGTGCACAGACCGAAAGCGCCTGTGCGGGGAGCCTCGGGGTGCAGCTTGCGGGAGATGCCGTTTACTTCGGAAAGAAAAAGGAGAAGCCGACGATCGGGGATGCGATCCGGGAGATCGGACCCGAGGATATCCGGCAGGCAGACCGGCTGATGGGAACGAGTGCATTTCTGATGCTGGTCTTTGTACTGATCGTGCGGGGGCTGCTCATCGCGGCGGTTTCGGCCCTGATCTGAAAAGAGGAAAGAAACGGAAGGATCATGAGAGATATACACGGCGGAAATATCACGGAACGGAATGTGCGGCTTGATTTTTCCGTGAACACGAATCCCTTCGGAATGCCGGAGCCGGTGCGGGAAGCGCTCCGGACGGCAGCGGAGGATGCCGAACACTACCCGGAGTACGGGGCGGGACGGCTCAGGGAGGCGATCGCAGACAGGCTTGGGATCGCGGTGAGCAAGGAAAACGTCCTCGTCGGCAACGGAGCGTCGGAGCTCATCATGGCAGCGGCACATGCTTTTGCGGGAGAAAAGATCCTGCTGCAGCAGCCAAACTTCAGCGGATATGAGAGGGCCTTTGCTGCCGCGGGCTGTGAGATCCTAAGGACAAAGACCGGTGAAGACTTTGCGCTGACAGAGGATATCTGCCGGCAGATCAAGGAGGAAAAGCCGAAACTCACAGCGCTATGTCATCCCGGGAATCCGACGGGAGCTCTGATCCCGCAGGAACTGTTACTGCGGATCGCGGATACCTGCCGGGAGGCGGGCGCTTTGCTGCTTACGGATGAGTGTTTCCTGGGCTTTGTCGAAGCGCCGGAGCAGAAGTCTCTGATGAGGTGTTTCGGAGAAAAGGACACCGGGGAGGGCGCGGATCTTGCAGTGCTTCGGGCATTTACCAAACTCTATGCGATGCCCGGGGTGCGGCTCGGGTATCTCATCTGTTCGCGGGAGACAAGTGCAAAAAAGATCGGGGCGCATCTGCCGGAGTGGAACATATCTGCGGCGGCGGAGGCGGCAGGCCTGGCTGCGCTGAAAGAGACGGACTACGCGGAGCGTACAGCGGAAGCACTGCGCAGGGAGCGGGAGCGGCTGTGCAGGGAACTGGAAGCATGCGGCTTTCAACTGATCCCGGGAGAGGCGAATTTTATCTTATTCCGCAGCACGGTGGAAGTATGGGAGCCTTTACTGCGAATGGGCATATTGATCCGGAAATGTGATAATTACACAGGGATCCCGGAGCACGGCTGCTACCGTGTCGCGGTGCGCAGATCTGAGGAAAACGATGCGCTGATTGCTGCATTGCGTTCCGTATCCGGTGCATAGGATCAAGGAAAAAGGCGATGCTGAAATGGAATGCGATGTATCCGCGGAGTAAAGCGAAAGAAAAATGTCGCATTTTTCCGTCCGGAAACGTATAATACTATAGTCAGGAACATACAGATGCAGACCGGAAAATGATTGAAATAATACAGGAGGAAAGGGATATGGAACAGGATATCAGAAGCAAAGAGAACGAAGAACAGAAGAAACTGACGGAGAACGCGCAGGAGACGGCGAAAAAAGGAAACGAGCTTAACGATGAAGAGCCGGAAAAAGTCGCAGGCGGGCGAAGACAAGCTTGCGTACGCGTATCCGAGTGAAAAAAAGAGAGGGGAACATTATGAAAAAGAAACAGCTGGCAGGCAGTATTGCCTTAGCATCCGTTCTGGTGATGGCGGGATGCGGGAAAGAGCCGGAGGTTGTCACACAGCCGGAAACGAATGAACCCGCGCAGGAGCAGGGTGCGGATGTCACACCGGAGCAGGAAGAATTCCTCATTGATGAAGCGGCTCTGGCGGAGATTTTTGAAAAAAACACTTTTGCATACCTGACCGAAAAGAACGGCAGGGTTTCCTATACCCAGCAATTATACTATGCTGACGGAACGCAGGAGACCTGGACCTTTTATCAGGATCCGGACCGTTATGTCTTTACGACACCCGACGAGCGGATCATCATTGAGGATGACGATGTGTACGGATACAATTACCTGCTGGATGCCCCGACACGGTATCTGTTTGTCGACGGATATGAGGACTTTGTGGCGAATAAGCGGCTTCCTGCGATAGCGCTTGCGTCTCCGGAAGAGACTGTCACAGACTGCGAAGAGTCGGAGGGGACGGTCCGCGTGACGACGGAAACAAGATCACAGGATGGCTTTGACGTCCTCCCGTTGTTCGGATATTCGAAACAGGATTCGGATACTCTCATCACCGAATATGTGATCGATACCGGGACGGAAGAGATCCTGGAACTTACCTCCTATTTCATGAAAGATGATGAAAAGGTCCGGATTGGCAGTTATGAGCTTGAGCCGGAATGTGATGTATATGTTCCGGAGCCGGAGATCACGGATGTTGTTTTTTCCGATGATACCAGAACGGTTACGGTGATCGCGGATGCCGGTACGGAGGAGGAGCGGATCTTTACGCAGACGGCGGGAAAGGGCTGTGCCGTCGGTATCTGGACCGGAGATGCATATGAGGATATGGTATATACGGATCCGGAGTGTCTGTATGCAGCCGAGGAAGGCAAGCTGTACGAGGATACAACCAGTTATTGCAAACGCGTTGTCGACTACTCTGCAGCGGAAAACTGGGCATATTATGCGGAAGGGACGAACAAGGACGTCGATCTTTTCCTGATCTGCCCGACCGTCGATATGAATGACGAATATAATATGTCGATGGACGATACCGAAACGAAAGAAAGTTTCTACGGCGCACTGAACATGGAGCGCGGCATCTATGAAGAGGATACCCGGATGTTTGCTCCTTACTACCGGCAGGGAGCGATGAAGATCTACGGACTGTCTCCGGAGGATCGCGAGCCGTATCTGAACTATGCCTACTGCGATGTAGCTGCAGCATTTGAGTATTATCTGGCGAATGAAAATGACGGAAGACCGATCATCCTGGCGGGATTCTCCCAGGGAGCGGATCTCTGCTACCGGCTGCTGGCGGACTATTTTGGCTACGAAGATCTTCAGGAGCAGCTCGTTGCGGTCTATGCGATCGGATGGCCGTGCACGGAGGAACTGGTGCAGGAATATCCGCAGATCGTACCTGCGACCGGTGCGGATGATACCGGTGTAGTGGTCAGCTTTGACTGTGAGGCACCGGAACTTACGGAGACCTTCATCACTCCGGCCGGCACGCAGGCCTATACGATCAACCCGCTGAACTGGAAGACGGACAGTACCCCGGCGGAAGCATCCGAGAATCTCGGCGCATGCTTTACGGACTACAGCGGCGGGATCGCGCTGGATGCGGGGGCGCTCTGCGGCTGCTATATCGATGAGAGCCGCGGGATCCTGAAGGTTACGGATGTCGCTCCGGCCGATTTCCCGGCATATGTACCGGGACTCCCGGAGGGGGCATATCACATCTACGATTATCAGTTTTTCTACAGGAACCTGCAGGAGAACGTGGGTGTGCGTATCAATGCGTTTTTGAACTGAAGATGGGGCGGAAGGATAAGGAGGGATCGGATATGGAATTGACCGGTGAATTGAAGGAAAAAGTCGAACAGGCGGAATCGAAAGAGGAAGCGAAAGAGCTCATTAAGGAAGCGGGAATGATCTTAAGTGACGAGGAACTGGATGAAACGGCCGGAGGAAATAGGCTCACACGTACCCAAATGTACACGTTCAAATGTATCGTTGCCGGATGTACGTGCACGACAAGAATCTCACAGTATGAGGGGATTCCGACTTGTCCCGTTTACGGACATGGGCGGATGGTAAGGGCTTGAATATGGTCTGTGCGTTTGTTCCGGATCATGGGTATGGTACGCGGTGAGGAAAATGGAGGGATCGGATATGGAATTAACCGGTGAACTGAAAGAAAAAGTCGAACAGGCGGAATCGAAAGAGGAAGTGAAGGAGATCATCAAAGACGCGGGGATGCTCTTAAGCGATGAAGAACTGGAAAACGTCGCGGGGGGAGGTATCGGATTTTCCAAACGCGATCCGCTCCGTGAAATGCTGTAACAGCGCGGGAAACATATGAAACGCGAAGAACTGGAGTTTGTCCGCCCGGAGGAGATCGAACGGCGGAGCATGGAGATCATCGAAAGAGAATTACGGGAGCAGTATCATTATGAACCGGTGCCGGAAACGGCGCCGGTTTTGAAACGCGTGATCCATACGACGGCCGACTTCGGCTATCTGGAGTCACTGACCTTTTCGGAGGATGCGGTCCGAAGGGCGCATGAGGCGCTGCGGGCCGGGACGAAGATCGTCACGGATACCGCGATGGCGATGTCCGGGATCAATAAAACGAGATTATCCGCATACGGCAGCAGCGTGTTCTGTCACATGCAGGAGAAAGATGTGGCGGAGGAGGCAAAGCGGCGCGGCATCACGAGAGCAAGTGTCAGCATGGAGCGGACGGCCGGTACGGGAGAGGATTATATCTATGCGGTCGGGAATGCTCCGACGGCGCTGGTGACGCTCTATGATCTCATCAAAGCGGGACAGCTTCATCCGAGGCTGATCATCGGTGTCCCGGTGGGTTTTGTGAATGTCGTGGAGGCGAAAGAACTGATCCTGACGCTGGATGTGCCGTATATCGTGGCGCGTGGGCGGCGCGGCGGCAGCAATGTGGCGGCAGCGATCGTAAATGCACTGGTGCTTGGCGCGGGGGAGAACGGATAAGATGAGCAGCAGGCTGATGATCCAGGGGACGATGTCGAGTGCGGGAAAAAGCCTCGTAACTGCAGGGATCCTGCGTGTCCTGAAGCAGGACGGGTGTAAGGCTGCCCCGTTTAAGTCCCAGAATATGGCGCTGAACTCTTTCGTAACGAAGGAAGGACGCGAGATCGGACGGGCACAGGCGATGCAGGCCGAAGCGGCCGGCGCGGAGCCGGAGTCGGCGATGAATCCGATCCTCTTAAAGCCGGACAGCGATACCGGATCCCAGGTTATCGTCAACGGACTGGTATATGCGGATATGAGCGCAAAAGAGTATTTTGCGCATAAGAAGAAGCTGATCCCCTGCATCCTGGAAGCGTTTCATGCGCTGGAGGAACGCTACGATGCGATCGTGATCGAGGGGGCAGGATCCCCGGCAGAGATCAATTTAAAACAGGATGATATCGTAAATATGGGACTCGCGGAGCTGGTCGATGCACCGGTGCTTCTGGTCGCGGATATCGACCGGGGCGGTGTATTTGCACAGATCTACGGGACGGTCATGCTCCTTACGCCGGAGGAGAGAGCACGGATCAAAGGGATCATCATCAATAAATTCCGCGGAGACAAGACACTGCTGCAGCCCGGGATCGATCAGATCGAGGAACTCTGCGGTATTCCGGTCCTCGGGGTGCTGCCGTATCTGAAGATCGATATCGATGATGAAGACAGCGTGAGCGACCGCCTGGGGCATCGGAGATTTTCCGGGCAGGGAGTGCGGATCGCCGTGATCCGGCTGCCGCATATCTCCAACTACACCGACTTTGCACCGCTGGAGAATGAGCCCGGTACGGAGCTGATCTATACGGAGCTGAAGGACGAGATCCTGAAAGCGGACGCGGTGATCCTCCCGGGCAGCAAGAATACGTCCGGAGACCTTAAGTGGCTGAAGGAACACGGACTTGACGCCGTGATCCGCCGGGCGGCGGAGCGGGGCACACTGATCTGCGGTATCTGCGGCGGCTACCAGATGCTCGGAGAAACGATCGTTCCGGAGGACGGCAGTGTACTTGGCGGACTTCGTCTGCTTCCCGTGGAGACGGTATTCTGCGAGGAAAAGGCCCTGAAGCAGGTAAGCGGAGAAACCGCCGTGAACGGCGGCGCTCTGGCAGCGATCGGCGGACGGAAAGTGGAAGGATATGAGATCCATATGGGACGGACAAAGCGTAGCGAAGAGGCCCCGGCTTTTGTACGGCTGACGGACCGGAACGGAGAAATATACGGGGACGGCTGCGTGCAGGGGCGAGTTTTCGGGACATACCTGCACGGACTCTTTGATACGGATGCCTTCCGGCATGCTTTTACGGAAATGCTCGGAGAAAACGGCTTCGGAGAGGGAGCGGACGGTTCCCGGAGCAGCGGCGGGGAGGCAGATGTGCCCGTGACCGAGGCAGACGTTGATACGGAAAACCGGGCGGCTTACCGCGAAACCCAGTACGATATACTGGCGGAAGCAATCCGGGAGCATCTGGACATGGAGCGGATCCGAAAGATCATGACACAGAATTAAAAAGGCCGGCGCTTTGTGATATGCTACCCCCAAGTAGGACAATGAAATATAAAAACCTACTTGGGGGTATTTCTATGTCAGAAAGAAAAAAAATAGATCCAGTCCTGAAAGTGGAACTGGTAGAAAAATATCTCAGAGATGA
>Ga0310694_10002822_pt1 | contig 17413 bp, 14 predicted proteins | sample 174DNAGHGhighgp2_FD_203884 | JGI IMG/M metagenome (GOLD analysis project Ga0310694, IMG submission 203884) | Sheep rumen microbial communities from Palmerston North, Manawatu-Wanganui, New Zealand - 1742 DNA GHGhigh gp2 (v2) (version 2) | ecosystem: Host-associated > Mammals > Digestive system... | reverse complement strand
CCTTGCGCACAGGCGCACAAGAAGAAATCATAGAGAACCTTCAGGAAATCGAAGACGAGGGTGAGATATACGAACGCATCGAAGACCTCTGGCCCGATTATCCTACCAAGGACGACTTTTTCTTCCACGAGGATGAGTATTAATAGACTGGTAAACAGTTAGAAAAAAGGACTCTTAGGTTACCTAAGGGTCTTTTTTATGCCACAATGGCTATTTATGGACTAATTTGTTATCTTTGCGCCACAAAAAAACAATAAAAGAAATGTGCAAATACTCCGATATTGAGACTATTGAATTGCCCAACAGCAAAACCGTAAAGGAGGTGAACGACGCTGTCAGGGTCGAGGTGGAACGCATCTATTTTGAATCATGGATGCGTGGTGTTTCCGTTCCGTTTTTCGACGAAGATGGAACCCTCTATCTGGCCAATCCCGATGGCAGCGAAGACAAAGTGACTCTTGATCGTGCCACCCGAACCTATCACATAATCATGCGCACTGCACAACCTGGTTGTGGCAGGTTTGCTTACTTAATGCCGTAAACTATGGAACATAAGCCCGAATTTACAGTTATCGCCGGACCCAACGGTGCGGGAAAGAGCAGAATCGGTCCCTATTTTGTCAAGGTGAAGTCGTTTGACGGTGACAAACTCGCCCTGAATCTCCGTAGGGAGCATCCCGATTGGACAGAACATTGGATTGGTGGGTCGGTGGCCTCTGCATTAGAAAAGCAAAAGAACAGCGCTCTTGAACGAAGGGAGGATTTCGCTTTTGAGACTAATTTTTCCTCCGAAATGGTTATCAATATGATACAAAAGTTCAAAGAGGCCGGATATGAGATAACGCTTTGTTATTTTGGATTGTATTCCGAGGATGAGAGCTCCAACCGTGTGATTCTGAGGTCGAAGACGGGCGGGCATGATGTCTCCGACGAGGTAATCCGTTTCAATTTTACAGAAGGCTCAAAGAAAGCGAAGGAACACCTTCACTTGTTTGATAACATTACATTCATAGATGGGACATCTGATTATGGAAAGGTCGTAGCGTTGCACATTGGGAATAGCGGCAAGCATGAAGTGGTGGACAATCCTCCGTTATGGTTTAAGGAACAATTTGAAGAAGCGTTTGGAGGGTTGCTTAGATTATAGTTTAAAAGTATTCGGATCTGGGCACATTCGTAAATAAACAAAAGGTCTATTCTATGTTGTGACAAATAACGTCACAGAGAATTCATCGGTAATCCATTTTCAGCGACTGAGCGAATTGTTTTTTCTTTTTTCTTTGCAGCCGAAAAATGAAATGTAATATAATGAATAATTGAGCTTATGTCACGTTTACTGGAAGATTTGTTATGCGGAGTTGTGGGCTACGGCTTTGGAAAGCGCAACCGCGAATTCACCCAAGAAGAAGTGGAAGGATTGATTCGTTCCTTCCTGCAAGGCGTTCCCTTGGAAGCGGTCATCGGCTATTGGATGGAAGCCAACGACTATGGAATGAGTTCGCCTATCATTGCCCGTCGTCTGCGCTTGAAGGCGGATGAGATAGAGGGGTAATTAAACATATCCTCTTTTAGAGAAAGACGAAAAACAAACAGTTCTTTATGGAAAAACAAATTATCAAACATAAGGAAGAATTCAAGAAACTGTTGGAGGCTAATGGTGATGAAACCTTTAAGGTCGTGTTGGATGATGACAAATGGTACGAACAATTGACTGTCGGCGAAACGGTGTACTTATACAAGTTCATGACGCTAAAGGAGGTAACAACGTATAACAGTTTTTGGAAAGATTCCATAAGCCATCCTGTGGCCAAGTTGTATATGGAGGGCAAAGCGTGTGCCATGTCTATGTCAAAAAAAGCGTCATCTATTATTATCTTATTCCTGACAAGGATAAGGAGAAAAAAACGGCTAATGTGAAAGTGATTGAACACGCTGAATTGTTGGCTAAAATGCAATCGTTGAGGCCGCCTCGTTTCACAAGGACGGTTCGCGAAGGAACTTCGAAATGAAATAAAACAGTCCAAGCGGCTTATCGTATGTAAAAGATTGTTAGTTTTGTAACAAAATAATAAAGTGGATGCCGAAAAGCTTTATGAGTAGGCGAAAACCAAATAAAAACAAGTATTATGGCAATATCAAAAATAATAACACCTACACAGATGTCGTTAGCTCAAGAGTTGGCATTAATTAATAGTCAAAACAGGGTAACACAAATCCAACATGGGTATGACCCAACTATTGGTGATTTCTGGAAAAACTTTATTGATCCGGCTTTGCCTGACTCGAATGTTGTAATTGAATGGTTCAGGTTGCTCAGCGATTATGTTGACCAAGATGATGCTGTTTTTGCTCTCAGGTGCTATGGCAATTGGAAAAGCTATAAAACAAAAGACGACTATACCTTGAGGCGCGGATTTTACAATCTTACCGATAAAAACTATTCGTTTTTCTATACTGATAATTTTTTTGCAGCTTATTTTGCCAAAATGGCTTTGGATAATTATGTGCCAACTCTATCTGAGTTCAAATCTATGATGTTGTCAAGGGAGTTTCCTGCCCGATATGGCCTCAGTGCTGCTACTGAACGAGCCAGAGCTGCCTATTCTATTGATGGTAAAAAAGGCAGGGATCCTGGCTTTCAAACAAATGGTTATAAAATAGCTCATGTTGTGGATTCTGGTAAAAGGATATTTTATAATGGCCAGGAAACAACCATAGGTCAGATTTGTGACAATTATTGTAATCGTGGTGATTATTACGATTGGACTCTACACAGCGATAGTTTTGGCGACTTTTATGCTAGGGATTTGAAAATGGATCCTGCGGCGCGTGAACTCTTGGTGGCTCATTTTCTAAGGTTTGCATGTCCAATGAATTATATATTCACACCCAAAAAAGATTGTCATGTTTTAGGAGTGAAAGTGCCGATGAATGACATTGCTGAGTGTGTCGAGCTTCAACAGTACGCAATGCATGAGTTTCATGCTCGTTATGGTAGGGACTATGATGATTTTTTGAATCGTATTATGTTACCACCTAGTTTACAACTATCTGCACTTCCTCTAGCTACTGTTTTGGGTGCGAAAACAATAGACATTGAATATGATTATAAGATAAGGTCTAGTACAGCCACAACTACGGTGCCTGGGAAACATCTTGTGCACCCATTCAAATTATTCTTGGGAACTGTAATTAATAGGAAAGGAAAACCATATTCTCCTTCGGTGATACATTCTTTTTTCTATTCTTTGCAAGATTCATTATTCAAACAAATTTTGGTTAATCACGGTCTTCCTTCAGATATCTTCCAATGCACTGACATTACAAAACTAAAATCAGTTTATGACGAGATCAAGAAAAAAACAACGAACGAAGCTTTACAGCTTTTTGCAAAGCGACACGGCGCTTGTACGTCTGCATTGCGTAATTATGCGGATTATCTAAGAAAGAACTCCTTGGCCACCAATGATTTTGGTCAATCATTTAATTAAACATCTCAATCATTTGAATATAATAAGTAAAAGTTATTCATAAATAATCTCCTCATGCTGAGGCTCAAACAACCTCAGATGAAATACAAAGATTCTCAAATAAATTCACCAAAAAGCATTAAAAACAATGGGAAAATCGCACACGTTTAAGGTCAACACATTGACCAATCGAATCACGTTTGAAGCTTATCTTAAGCAAACACCTAAACCGAACATCAAAGCATATGCCCAATATTTAGATAGTTTGGAAACGCAACAGTTTATTGATCTGCTATTATCTCATGATTTGTCTAAAGACATCTATAAATGCAAAGACATTGAAAAGTTGCTTTTAATTTATGAGGAGCTTAAACAAAACACAACAGCACTGGCACAAGCTGCAAATAAGTACGGTCGCACATCAGCAAGATCTGCGATGGCATGGCTTATCAAGCATTTGCTTGAAATAAACAACGGCAGGCTCTATTAATTTGAGCATCCTGCCGCCACCTCCTCCAGCCGTTCCAGCACTTTCACCAGTGCTAGGGTGTCGAGTTCGCAGTAACGTAACAAGGCTTCTCGGGTGGCGGCGGCTTCGTCGGGCGGCATGTCCTTGATTTTCGGGAAGACATTCATCGCTTCGGTGCCGTTCTGCACGCGAGTGTCGAGGTTGTGATAGTTTAACGACGGGTCGTTCGGAAACAAAGCGGGCAGCACACTTTTGATGCTGAAAGAGCCCCCCATGGCTGGCACATAATAATAGCCATCCTTAAAAGGGTCAAGCAAATCCGTGATGTTTTCGCAGATATTCATGAGATGAATGGCTAAGTCTGGAAAGGCTTCAGCCAGTTTTTTGATGATATTACATTCAGTGCTTTTGTGATAGGCCAAGACACATACATTTATGGGAATGTCTTTGCAAAGTTGCTCGGCCAACGAGCGGCGCGGATCGCTGCCATCGCTGGCGGCAAGAAATTCCTTGTGCTGGCAAGGGGCTGTTTTGTTTTCCTTATAATGTAGCGAATACTGGAAAGGAATCTGCTCGAACGGCCTTGTGCCTCTGATTTTGGGTACTGCCAGTGCCATGGTTTCAAAATCGAGGAAATACAGCGGATAGTATAGGCTATTGAGGAACTTGTGGATGCCGTCGCGGTTGATGAACGGCTTGCCGGTAAAGATGGTTTCCACCTGGGTGTTTTGTATGGCGCCCAAAGACAAGTTTCGTAGGTCGTCGAAAGAGACAATCCCATTGCGATAGTATTCCATCTTTTGTTTGAACAATGTGTTGTAAAGGTCGAACACATTGGGTTTCGGTAAGTTGCGGGTGCAATAGATCCAGAAAGAGCAGTCGTAAGGTTTTTTGCAGTTTTCCGATAGGTCGATGTCGGGTTCTGTTTCGCTGTTGAGAACAAGAGCGGCTTGCTTGACACGACCCTGCACTTGTTCATACTCGTTTTCTATAGCTTTACTTACGTCGATTATTGCGAAAAGCCCCAATAAATCAAGGGTTTCTTCGAGAATGTAATTGCTGTTGAGGCAGACGAGATAAGTGCCAGTGACATTGACGCCGCATTGAGTCAGTACCCATTTTTGGTAGGCGATGTCGGGATAATACTTCTCGAATTTTTTAGGGTCTGTTGTGCCCGTACTTTTCACTTCGTAGATGTTCCATCCTTTGTCGGTTTTCTTAAGAAGGTCAACGGCACAATAATTCCCTTGATAGCTGAATGAGGCCTCACAGATGACATGGGTGCCTTTTGCCATCTCCTGCTCGGTTTTATCAATCATGGTGGTGAGGTCAAGTCTGCCATCGGGGAGCAAGGTGGTGACTTCCACAAAGTCACCAAAAAGGCCCATGGCCAAGTCGCCCACTTCATTACCTCGTTCAAGGATGGCTTGGCGGGTGTCGTCAAACACCTCAACGTCAGGCTTGTAGGTTTTCAGCCATAGTGCTTTTGGACATTGGCAGAATGTCGTGTATTTTGATTTGGATAAACCTCTCATGAGCTTTGTTTACTTGTTATATCTCTCATCCATCTTTTTAATCTTTTCCTTTATCGCTTCTCTAACCTCGGCTGGTTCTAGCACTTCGAGGAGTTCACCTTCGTGCAGCAAGGCTTGGTAGAAGTCGTTGGCGGGACGCAACCTAAAAGTGAAAATGCTATAGTCTTCGTGTTGTTCCTCTTCTTGGCTGTGGTGAAGCGGCAGGGCGCGGTAGTAATTCGCACGTGCGGCATCAACCTTCATTTTGATAGTCGACAAAGCACCGTTCATGCCCGTCGTGATACCATAAACGTCATTGAAGTATTCTTCCGCACTGAAACCTTTGGGGAGCTTGAAAGTGCTCTTTAACATTTTTAAGTCGCTTATCTGGTCCAACGAAAACGTTCGCATCCCATTGTCGTTTTTGTTTGTTTTCTCATCGGTTTGGCATATAACGTACCATCGACGTTCAAACAGTTTGACGCAGTAAGGCTCCACATGCTCATGCGGTTTCGGCTTGTGCTCCGGGTTGTTGTAGTATTTGGTATATTTGAAGCTGATCCTGCGGTTTTGCTCCATGGCCTCTAGGATGACCTGAAGTTTGTCTTCGTCATTGCTCGATGGGATATGCTCCAACAAGATACGGTCCTTTAAGGCTTCTCGGTCGTCAAGGAGGTTCATCAGCGAGAAGGTGTTGAACATCCAGTTGTTCAGTGAGTTGTTTTGGATAAGGTCTTTGCTCGCATCCGACAGGTCAAACTTACCTTTAGTGTTGGTGATCTCGATATGTAGTCTCTCCTTGATGGTATCGATCCATCGGTAGATGGTTCGTCTGTCGACCTGGAAATACAGGGTCAAGTCCTCCATGTCGCGAGGCTGTTTTAGCAGCCTCGCGATGAACTCGTGATAACGGTCTGAAGTTTGTCGTGGCATAGGTTTTTGCATATTGGTGAGGATGCAAATATAACATTTTTTATTCATCATCGTGTCGTTTGTTATGAAAACCTGTGATTTGGGTGCGCGGCTTGGCCAAAAGCTCTTCATCGCAGAAAGTCTTCAGCATGCCGAAATCGGGCTTCTTGCCTTCCAGAATGCTTTCAATGCGGCATTTGCGGGCGATGTTCTCAATCTGGCCGCCGCTGAACGCATAACTTTCCACAATCCGGTCGTGATTTTCGATGTCCTTGATCTCTGGAATCATGTCTTCCCAGATGTGCAGTCGAGCGTTGACGTCGGGGTTGCCAAACTTGACCTTGAACAAGAAACGACGCTCGAAAGCCGAGTCAAGGTTTTCGGTGAGGTTGGTAGTAGCGATGAGGATACCGTCGAGTTTCTCCATCGCTTCAAGGATGATGTTCTGCATGGTGTTTTCCATCTTCTCGACCGAGTGGTTGATGTTGGTGAAGCGGTTGCCCAACAAAGCGTCGGCTTCGTTGAGGAGCAGGATGGGAGCCACCTCGGAGTGTTTGACAATGGAACGGTATTGTTTGAAGATGTTTTTCACGTTCTTCTCACTTTCGCCCACCCATTTGCTGCGGATGTTGGCCATGTTGACCTGGTAGATGCCTCTCCCCGTCATGCGTGCCAGTTGCAGGGCGGCTTCGGTCTTACCCGTTCCTGGACCGCCATAAAACAGGCAGGCAAAACCAGTGCGCAACCCGTTTTGGACAAGTCTCTCATGGATGCCCAGATAGTTTTCCTGCTGCAGCAAGCCACTTAAACGCTTGATTTGTTTGTCGACACCATCGTTGAAATACAGTTGTTTTGGCATAATGCTGTTGAACGGGATGTAATCTTTCATGTTCTTGAACTGAATACCATCGATATTAGAGATTACCTCCGAGAGTAGTTCTCTCTTGGCTTTCTTGGTCAATTCAAACTGCTCGTCGTCCTCGAAACCGTTGTCGCAGCTGGGCTCGATAAGTTCCTGGAATATGAGATTATGGGTGCCGTTGGCAAGCTCATCCCAGCTATTGCTGAGATAATCGCGATCAACGAAGCGTGAAAAATCGTCGGAATCAAAGCAGAATTTGTCGTGGCAGCACAGCAGGATGCAGGCGCCGACGAGCATGCCCTGGTCGTTTCGATCGAGGTTGTAGCCTTTGAGCGCTTTGGTGAACATAAAGTGCTGGTTGTCGTCAAGCAGGAGTTGTAGCTCGTTGTGGAATTCTTCACAGGTGTGAATGAACGGGCCATCGAATTCGTATGACATCGTCTCAATGGCATGCATCATTTTGATACAAGTGTCGTAGACAACAGGGGTGTGATGGCAGATCTCGTTGTTCCCAAATGCATCCATGATGTCCCATCTAGTACTGTAGACTTTTGATGAGTACTTGCCAATCAGGCTTTTGTTTGCCAGGTCGTCCAACTCTTTGACGAAAGTCAATGCATTCAGGTTGGAGCATCCAAAAAACTTGCTTAATCTAGAGATGGTGACATGGTTGTCGGCGCCCAACTCGCAGACCACAGAAAGTAATACGGCTTGCTTCTCATTGATATGCAGCCTTTCGCAGAGATAGTGGATGGGCTTCTGCAAATAGAAGAGCAGGTTGTCGGTAAAGCCGGTGTTCTCCGAATGTTCCACAATGAGGTTCATGGCCTCAAGGATTTCGGTCGGTTCCGTTTCCAGAGGAAACAGATAAGGGTCTTTGAGCGGGATGTTTGTTCTTGAAATACGGTTTACCATGGCTGTTTCTTTTTCATTAAACTTTTGTTTTTACGATTGGGGCGGCAAAAGTAGAAACGACTTGTGACATATAGTGTCACTAAAAACTTTTTTGGTGACATTATATGTCACTTTTTTGGTGTTCCTTTGCAGTCCGATAAAAATAAAAGAAATGAAAAAGGTTAAGATATATATTATTATGAAATAATAATATAGGTAGGACCATTATATACTTCAACAACTAAAAAATCAAACGCCAATGGAAGATCTCTTTATCCTTCTGCTCGTTCTCATCATGATAGTAGCATTCATCATCGCCCTTGTCGGCAGCATTATTGAAGGCCTGTTTCAACTGCTTTGCGGCTTTTTCCAGCAAGTTGGCGCTCTCTTTGCCGGAGCTGGCATCTATGGCATCATCACCATCGTGAGTGTCGTAGTATTCATCATTGCCATTATATACATTATAAATAATTAGGCAATCAAATATACCACTAATAATTCAATGCATTCATAACCTAAAACTTTAACAACATGGAAATTAAAAAAGTAAACAAGACCGAGTTTGTTGAGGTGGCCAGCGCCATCGGTACCGTAACCTATCAAATCGTCAGCAATGGTAACGTCTGGTTTGAGCAATTGACCGACGGCAATGCAGTGTATCAACACAGACTACTTTCCATTAAGAGAATGAAAAGCGATGCGTTGTTCAACAAAGCTTTGGTTGAAGCCCACAAAGAGCCTTCCCGCTTGAAGGATGCATCAGGATGCACCTATGCCTTTGTTTATGAGAGTGGCTCGTTCGTCTACTATTGCTTGGTCCCTGTTACTAAAAGGGAAAAGGCTCGTGCCGACCGACAAGTGAGGTTGTATGCCCAATGCTTGGCGCCCAAAAAAGCGACCCCGTTGCCGCACCAACCGAATGAAAACAGAATAGCTGCTTAACTATTCACACTGGTTGTCTGCCAATCACGATTGGCAGACAACCAGGAAAATTTAAAAGAAGCAACTACTATGGAAACTACAAATCCCAACATCACCCCCGAGGGCAATTTCACCCTCGTCTATCACCCTAGCGATCCGAATGCAGAGCCACATACGGCACTTGAGGCTGGTATCCAATTCTTGTATGACTGCTGGAATTCGAATTGGCCGCACACCGAAGAGGAGGCCCTTCAATATCTAAATCGTTATAATCAGCTTAAACGTCCGTTATCCATAAAAGCCCGGAAACGTTTGCAGCGCATCATCGACAAGGTGCTCCAACCGGCTTTCGAGGAAGGCAACCAGGATGCCACCTATTGGTTGTTTGTCGCATACGATGTAGGTTTGGGGGTGGAACGAGATGAAGACAAGGCTTTGGAATATCTGAAGATTTTGGCTGAAGGCGGCTACATAGATATGCAGTGGGAATTGGCGTCGATGTGTCAATGTTACTACTGGGACAACCGCAAAAGAGAAATGCAACGCGAAGCAGTGAAATGGTATGAAAAACTGGCGAAGCTGGGTGAAGAGGAAGCGATGTACCGTCTTGGGGAGTGTTTTAGTGACAAATCGGGTAAGCGTAGTTGCAGAAAGTCGTTTTTGTGGTACAAAAGGGCTGCAGAGAGAGGTCATAAAGAAGCTATGGCGGAACTTGGGTTTTGCTATCGACGAGGAATCGGTACCAAGAAAGACCTTGCCACTGCTGCTGAATGGTACGAAAAGGCTGGAATGCACGACAAAGCTGAAAGACTTAGAAATGGCGAGGATGAATTTGCTTCTGGTGTTTTTCCATCTCATCCTATCCCTTATTTGGAAGAAGTAGACGGTTTAATACCTTTTCCAGAAATGGATATGGATAATCCATTTTAGTGAAAGAGTTCATTTCTAAACATAAAAAACAACAATCATGGAAACAAACGACACGTTAGACCAAAAGACAAATGCAAAACGACTCATGATACAAGGGTATAAACTGTGTACCAGTGGAAATTATACCGATGGAGCCAAATACTTTAAGAAAGCGGCAGCCTTGGGCAATTTGGAAGCGGTCTATGGCTTGGCCTTTTTGTACTACGAAGGCAAGGGCGTTGAGAAAGACCTTGCGGAAGCAACCAGATGTTTCGAGACTTTAGCAAACCAAGAGTGTGATTTTCGTGAAGTTTCCCAACTACGGCTCGCCAAACTGGCCAACATCTCTTCGGGCGAAGGCATTGGGATCGTAGAGACAATGGAAGATTTTAACACAGACTATTTTGCCAAGCAGAGGAATTATCCCCGTTTGTGGAAACGAGCCCTCAATGGAGATTGGAGAGCGCAAAAGTGTATTGCGGACACGATTTACTCGGAACTGTATTTTAGGCATCTTGACACTGATGGCGAAACGATGATAAGGTATTATCTGAATTTGGCCGAGCACGACAATGTGGGTGCACAAGAGAGCCTCTTTTTCATCTATAGTAGGGATCAAGTAGGTGTCGGACTTGGTAAGAAGAATTTGAGCGAGGCCATCAAGTGGGGTATGAAAGCGGCTCAGAACGGCTGTGTAAATGTCCAAGCTTTGCTTGCCAACGCTCTATTAGAAGGAAGTTTTGAAGGTGAGCCTGTCGAACAAGACAGGGAAAAGGCGATTCTTTGGCTTAGAAATGCCGCAAAAAAAGGCTATAAGAAAGCCATGAAAAAACTTGCAGAACTTGGCATGTAAGAACTTGTTTGATAGATTTTAAAAAGAAAACAAGTATCAAACCGCAATTGCATGTAAATTGTTGGTAACGACAGCGTTTTAGATTTTTTTTGTATTTTTGCCGCTTCTTTTGAAAAGCACTAAAACAATCGTATATCCAACGAAATGAAGAACTTACTAAAAGCACTATTCCTATTTGTCGCTCTTTTTGCCTTCACACAAGGCGTTTGGGCGGAGACCTTTATTACCGATGTGATGGTCATCGCTGGCGACCAAAGCCAAACCGAAGATTACAAGACCCAGCTCCAAAATCAGGGCTGGACGGTCATCGACAATGACCTGAACGCGGGTGCGGGCGGCAAATTCATCTATTTGCTCTACAAGACGAATGAAAGTTCGGGAAGCAGTGGCACGGCCGTCACGGGCTTCTATCTCAAGACGGGAAATAGCGATCACCCCAACACCCTAACCTACGACGGACACACCTATAACCTCGCTCCCGCAGTCGGTTCCAACGACCTTAACTGCGGTGCCGGTGGTGCCTACATCTTTCTTTATTATACTAAGGAAGCCTTTTCGCCCGGTCGCATGGTCACCGACATCTACTTCAACAACAACTCAAATGGTGCATTGGGTGCCAATGGCAACACATCCAGTGGATTCGACCTCAATAGCGGTGCGGGCGGCGACTACATCTATATGCACGTTGTCACCATCACTACCGATGACATCATTAACGTTTACACGGAAGCCGAGTTGAGGAATGCAGTGATGCTCAACGATGCCAACATCCGGATGATGGCCGACATCAACATCACCTCGGAGGTTGAAATCAACAACAACCGTACGGTCACGCTCGACCTGAATGGCCACACGCTCGACCGTGGCTTGAGCAGCGCCACCAATTACGGCCATGCGCTCAAGGTCATCAGCGGCAGCACACTCACCATCAACGATGCCAGCGGCGACAACAGCGGCATCATCAAGGGAGCTTACACGGGAGTAGGCGGAGGCATCAGCAACTATGGTACAATCATCATCAACGGCGGCACCATCCGCGACAACCATAGCGGTGGCAAGGGCGGCGGCATTAACAACCACAACGGAGCATTGCTCACCATCAACGGCGGTGTCATCACGAATAACGAAGCGGAAGATGGCGCAGGCATTTATAACGAAGGCACAGGAACGATAACGATCAATAACTGCTCCATCATTGGCAACACCTCCAATAAATATGGCGGCGGAGGCATCACCAACTACGGCACCCTTGCCTTCTACGGCGGTTCGGTTTCCAACAACACAGCTATCCAGGACGGCGGTGGCATTTGGACCGACCATTCACTCACTGTCAGCGGGGTTGCCATAGAGGGGAATAGCGCCCGAAATGGCGGCGGCATTTGTATCAACCATGGAACGGCCGATCTCACCAATGTCACCATCAGCGGCAACACTTCAAAAGACGGCGGTGGTATTTACGTCTATTCAGTCGGCACCCTCTCTTTTAACAGCGGCTCCATCTCGGAAAACACGACTACAGAGTACGGTGGAGGTGGCATTGCCAATCACGGCAACACTACCATCTTCAGTGGCTCCATCACCGACAACACAAGCGTGGAAAACGGTGGTGGCATCTGGACAGGGAATATACTTACCCTCAAAGGGGGTACCATCACAAACAACCACGCCGGCAGCAATACGCATGGCGACGGTGTCTATTATTATGGCGGTACCTTCAATCTGGAAGGCAATCCTCAGATCTATGGAAACCTGAAAGCCGATGGCCAGCTAGGCATCAATGTCTATCTGCCGAGTGGCAAGATGTTCACCGTGACCGGGGCCTTCACCGAAGAGGCCAACGTGTTTGTTACTATGGAATCGCCAGGTGTCTTTACAACAGGCTTCAAGAGCAACGATAGTATCACCAATGCCTTCGAAGTGTTCCTGCCCGACAATATTGGCTATTATGTGACGGAGGAGAACGGCGAGGCGCGTTTGACTGCCTTAGGCAATCGTGTAGCTTACATCCAACGTTTATGGGATGCCTCAACCCATAAGATAACGGCACAAATGATGACCTGTAGTGATTTTGTCAGGTTAGAAGGCAGCAGCTCCAACAGCTCCACAGAACTTGGCAGTGGCTGGTATGTGGTTGACAGAAATGTGATTTACAAATCACGCCTTAAAATTGTCGGCTATGATGTCAACATCATCCTTTGCGATGGCGCAACGCTCAACGCCAATGGCGGTATCTTTATCCAAGACGACATGAGGCTTACTGTATTTGGACAGTCCATTGGATCAGGCAAGATTAAGGCCCATCCCGACAGCGGTCCGGGCATCGGAGGAGGGTATAACACGGCGGCCGGACACTTTGTGGTGAAAGGCGGCACCATCGATGCCGAGGCAGGCTCGGAGTACAATGCCGGCATTGGTGGCGGCAACGGTGGAGGCAGCGGCATTAGAACCATTTCCATCTATGGTGGTACGGTCACCGCACAAGGCGGGAAAAGTGGCGCTGGTATCGGCAAGGGGCGTTCCAACAGTGAACGTGAAACGATCACCATCTATGGAGGTGTTATTACAGCCCGGGGAGGTGAATATGCTGCCGGCATTGGCGGTGGCGAAAACCGCACCAATGGCAACATCGAAATTTGGAACGGCAAAGTGAAGGCATACGGTGGCAAAGAAGCTGCTGGCATTGGCGGTGGGAAAAACGGCAATCAACGCAATCCCATCACCATTCACGGTGGTTATGTCTATGCCCATGGGGGCTCTAGTGACACTGGCGGTAACGCTGGTGCTGGCATCGGTGGTGGCGATCGTGGCGATGGGGGTGAGGTGACCATCAACGGTGGAACCGTGAAAGCATTCGGCGGGAGAATTGGTGCTGGCATCGGCGGAGGTGCCTTTGGCGCTTGTGGCAACATCACCATCAACGATGGCGAGGTGACTGCCGGTGGCCTTTCTCATCCTGGCCGTGGTGCTGGTATCGGTTCGGGCTCGGAGAGAAGCCAAGGCGGCACCATTACCATTAATGGTGGCATTGTCACAGCCGAAAGCAAATTGGGCGCTGGCATTGGAGGCGGCTACGAAGGTAACGCTGCCATCATCAACATCACCGACGGCCTGGTTCAGGCAAGCTCCAAGGAAGGTGCTGGCATCGGCGGTGGCGGCGGTCCGGGTGGTGGCGGTGGCGGCAATGGCGGAATCACCAATATCTCTGGCGGCGTAGTCATTGCCTCTTCCACTAAGAAAGGTGCTGGCATCGGTGGCGGAAACGACGGCGACGGCGGAACCGTCAACATCTCTGGTGGACATGTCACCGCCGTAGGTGGCAATTATGACTTCGATTATTGGAGAGAACACCATGAACCCAATTACCTTTCTTTTATCAAGAATTTTGGTGGAAGGGACTATCACAGTTCGGTGCTGTATTTCATAGCCGATCTCATCTTTTCGGGTAGCTACGGCGGTGCTGGCATCGGCGGCGGCGACGACGGCGACGGCGCCAACGTGACCATTACTGGCGGCACCGTCATTGCAAGCGCCGCCAATGCCTACGCCATCGGAAGAGGCGACGGCGGTGGCACCTTTGGCATCTTGAACCTTTATCAAGAATCCATGGTTCAAACGAAAGAAGGAGGCAACTGGGTTTTGCAAAATGTTGCTGATCGTATTCATAAAGTCCAACATGGTACGTATGCAGTTATCGAGCCTTGTCCGCACGAGAGCGTCACCTACCTCATCGACAACGAAGATGACCACACCGTGCAGTGCAATTATTGCGGCCACGTCCATGCTGAGCCACATGTTATCAACCCGTCAACGGGCCAATGCATCTGTGGCTTTGGCGTGACCACCCACACCGTCACGGTTTATCAAGCCGTTGAAAATGGCAACGGTGCGTATGCCTCTGGCGTCAGCAACACGGTAGCACACGGCTTCGACTTCATGCTACCTTCTAATGCGGTCAACCCCGAAAACTTCGAATTTGTAGGTTGGATGGTGGGCACTCCCAGCCAAGTCAATGGCTACGAAGTCACTGGTGGGGAGACTCTTTATGCAGAGGGCGAGGCCTATAACGTCACCGACGATGTTGCGTTCATCGCCCGATACAAGAATTACTGGAACGGTACTGGTTCGGGAGCGGGGAACGACCCCTTCCTGATTGCCACCACTGACGACCTTATCCAACTTTCCAACCGCGTGAACGCTGGCGAAGATTACGAAGGCAGGTATTTCCTCCTCGTCAACGACCTCGTATTTGACGGCACAGCGAATAACTTCACTGCCATCGGCAACAACACTCATAGATTCAATGGCACTTTCGATGGCAACCATCACAGCATCAGCGGCATCAATATCAATAAAAGCCAAAACTTCCAAGGCCTGTTCGGTGTCGTTGGAGAAAATGGCACGGTCAAGGGCGTGACGCTCCAGGATTGCACTATCAAAGGAAGTGCCTATTCGGGTAGCATAGTGGGAGGAAACGATGGTACTGTGGAACGCTGTCTGGTGCTCGGTAGTACTGTCCAAGGTACGGAAAGCGGCGGCGTTGTGGGTTACACCAACGGCAATCTCCGTTTCAACTATTACACTGGCAATAACACGACAGGAATCGGATTTGACAACCACAATAGCAATGTTGACAACATCCTTGGCGGCAACAAAGGCTACACCATCAGTTGCGATGAGGGATTGACCTTTGATTATGTCATGGGCTCCGCCACAGGAAGCGAGGAAGATGCCATCATCGAACGCAATGGCACTTACTATACCGCCGAAGGTGTCACCATCTCTATGGTGGTGGATTCCCCGTTAGGCTACACCATCTCTTCGATCATGGTCAACAGTACGACCATCCTGCCTAGTGTGGAGGGTACCTATATCTTCACCATGCCTGCCGCTAATGTCAATATCACTTCCACCCTAGTACAACCCACCTTTATCCATGAGGGGCTTTGGGACGATGAGGAAAACTGGAGCAACGGTCTTCCCCAAGGGGGCGGTGATGTCGTCGTTGCCGCTCCGGCCATCATCGAAGGTGTTGTCCATGTGGGTCACATTACCTTTGAGAACGGCGGCAGCATCACCATCGCCAAAGGTGGAGAACTGACCCACAGCGACAATGTGACTGCCACCTTCCAGAAAGGCATCAGTGCCTATATTGACGACAGTTGCGGTTGGTTTACCATTGCCTCACCAGTTACTTATAACCTCCTTATTTCCAATCATGTCGCCACAGAAAGTATTTACGATCTTTACCTTTATCATGAGCCTACGCATTACTGGTGGAACTCCAAAAACCTCGAACATGACATCACGGTGCTCAAGCATCTCGAAGGCTATCTCTATGCCAATTCCGAAGATGTCACATTGTCGTTTGAAGGTAACATGTTGGCCACCGACAATATGGTCACCATACCACTTAGTTGTTATGCTAACGGCAGTTTGAAAGGCTATAACCTTGTGGGCAATCCTTTCACACGCCGCCTTACTGCGGAGGATGTCATCAAGATCGGCGATGAAGACCTGACTGTCTATCTCGTGTCAGAAGGTGGTGGAGGACTGGTTACTTATCCCCTTGCCGAAAGACCCATCGAGCCAGGTGAGGGATTCTTCGTGCAAGCCACTGAGCCTGGCCAAAACCTAGTCATCAACTCCGCCACCCGTGGGGAACAAGCGAAAGGACAACCCGCTTACCTCCGCATCGAGGTGGGCAAGGAAGGCTACTACGACCATGCCTACGTGCAGTTTGGCGGCGGCAATACCCTGCGCAAGATGAAACTCAGCGACAATACACCGAGCCTTAGTGTGTTACACGATGGCGAGGACTGGGCTGCAGTCACCATCGGAAGTGCCACGGGCGAACTGCCTGTCAACTTCAAGGCCACGGAAAACGGAACCTATACCATTAGGGTCAGCATCGAAGGCTTGGAGGTGGAGTGTCTGCATCTTATTGATAATATGACGGGTGTCGACACAGACCTGCTCCAGACCCCGAGCTACAGTTTTGAAGCTAAGACAACAGACTATGAATCACGTTTCAAGCTGGCGTTTGCCGCAGACGAGGCCGTCTGCGTGCCCAGTGAGGCCTTCGCCTTCTTCAGCAACGGTGAAATCATTGTCAATGGAGAAGGCATGTTGCAGGTCATTGACATGATGGGGCGCATTATCATCAGTAGAGACTGTGTGCACACCGTCTCTATCAACGGGATGACACCTGGCGTTTACGTATTGCACCTCATCAATGGTGACGACGTGAAGACACAGAAGATGGTCCTTCCATAAAGTCAACCTAAATTCAAATGAAGCCTTGGGGTAAAAAAGGATCTACAGGGCATTCACAATGCCAAAAGGCAGCGCAAAAAAAGTTTGCCCTTTTCCATTGCAAAAAGCCGGAAAAAAACACGGCTTGACCTTTTGCGCGTGTGAAAAGGTCGACCAAACGCTTTTTCTGCCGATTTTCATGGTAAAAAGTCAGCGCAGAAAAAAAGTCCGCCTTTTTCCATGCAAAAAGCTGGAAAAAAACACAGGTCTGCCTTTTTGCATTGCAAAAAGGCAGACCTGGCATTTTGCCTTCCCGTGAGCATTCCGAAATTGCACGTCTATTGCATGCCTATTACC
>Ga0310694_10002820_pt1 | contig 17426 bp, 13 predicted proteins | sample 174DNAGHGhighgp2_FD_203884 | JGI IMG/M metagenome (GOLD analysis project Ga0310694, IMG submission 203884) | Sheep rumen microbial communities from Palmerston North, Manawatu-Wanganui, New Zealand - 1742 DNA GHGhigh gp2 (v2) (version 2) | ecosystem: Host-associated > Mammals > Digestive system... | reverse complement strand
CATGAAAGCTGCCAACTGTGAGTTCAAGCCATGGAACAACACGACATTTCCGTCGCCCATCTCATTGAGTACGCTGACCATATGACCTTCGCCGAAGGTAGCACCCTCGGTCGTCTCCATGGTCGAGATATTCGAGATGTAACAGTCGTCGCCAATGGTATAGCCATTGATGAAGTTTCCGATTTTCTCTATCAGGCAGTCGTTGCCTACCGTGACATTACGGAGTGTAGCGTCGTTGATGCCTGAGTGTTTGAAAAAGCCCTTGCTTACTTCTACCGATTTATTGAAATATCCCAGTCGAATATCGCCATAAAACATCACACGATGGAAAGAATAGGGACGAAAATCTGGGTCTACTTCTACCCTATTCCAGTCTTCTGCCCAACAATTGTTATTCTCTAAGATAGTAATCTCTTCTGTAGTCAGTGGCCTATACGTTCTGTTCATCATAATTTTGATATAAAAAATCGTTATACGGATATTTCTGCACGTGCAATTCGCGTACCTTCTGATATAAAATCTCTCTTAGCTCATCGATATTCTGTCTCTCCCGTGCAGACACGAATATACAATCGTCATGAAGTTTAGCCATCCAAGTATTCTTCAAATCTTCGAGGGTGACATTCTCCTTCGTCGCTGGCGTAAGGTCATCAGGGTCTTTCTCTACCCAAGTATAGGCATCGATCTTATTGAATACAATCATCGATGGTTTGTCAGCGCAGCCCAATTCCTTGAGTGTCTGTTCTACGACTCTGATCTGATCTTCGAAATCGGGGTGAGAGATATCTACCACATGAACGAGCATATCAGCTTCTCTTACCTCGTCGAGCGTCGACTTGAACGAGTCCACCAAGTCTGTCGGCAGTTTTCGGATGAAACCGACGGTATCAGCCAACAGGAACGGTAGGTTATCTATCGTCACCTTACGAACGGTGGTGTCGAGGGTGGCAAACAGTTTGTTTTCTGCAAACACATCACTCTTCGACAACAGGTTCATCATCGTCGACTTACCCACATTGGTATACCCCACCAACGCCACACGAATCAACCGACCACGGTTCTTTCGTTGTGTCGTCTTCTGCTGATCGATTTCCTGTAAACGCTGTTTGAGCAAGGTGATACGATGTAGAATGATACGACGGTCCATCTCCAACTGTGTCTCACCAGGTCCACGTAATCCTACACTACCTTTTCCACCACCAGAGCCGGAGCCACCACCCTGTCGTTCCAAGTGTGTCCACAATCGTTGCAGACGGGGGAGCATATACCTGTGCTGGGCAAGTTCAACCTGCGTCTTGGCCTCAGCGGTCTGGGCACGCATCGCAAAGATATCCAAAATCAGTGAGGTGCGGTCAAGAATCTTAATCTTTAATTCCTTCTCAATATTCCTGATTTGCTTGGCAGTGAGTTCATCGTCGAAGATGACCATGCCGACGGGTTCATCGGCATCATCCTGTGCCTCAATATAGCGGCGTATCTCTTCGAGTTTTCCTGCTCCTACATAGGTAACCGAACTGGGGCCGCCCACCCTCTGGGTGAACCGTTTAACGACAACGGCTCCCGCTGTGTCTGCTAAAAACTCCAATTCGTCCAAATATTCTGTCGTCTTAGCCTCATCCTGGTCCTTGGTAATCAATCCTACCAAAATGGCCGTTTCAGCCTTAGCTTCAGAAATCACGAACTGACTTGTGCCGTTCTTTTGTTCTTTCATGAAAATAAAAATACGTATTTCGAATGCAAAGATAACACTTTTCCATAAAAAATAATTAACTTTGTGACCGATTTGCAAAAAGCAGAACATTTTTTAATATTTCAACGATGAACGAACCAATTTTCAACAAGCGTCAGGTTCTTGTTTTCCGTCATTTTGAAAACAAGGGATACTCTCTCTTCGCTTGTCTGGGAAAGGTGGTCGTCTGCAGTGTTTTGAGTGTAGCTACGTTGACACATGCTTCGGCAGAGAGTGTCAGTGTCAAGCCAGTCACAGCAGACAGTATCACTGGAAAGACAGACAAAGAGTTGATGCTCGACGAGGTTTCCATTACCGGGTCGAGGGCGCCAATGACTGCCTTACAGGCAGCAAAGATGGTGACTGTCATCACACGGGAGGACGTGAACCGTGCGGCGGCAGCCAGCGTAAATGACCTTTTAAAACTAACCACAGGCGTGGATGTCCGTCAGCGCGGTGGTTTTGGAGTGCAGACGGATATCAGCATCAACGGCGGAACATTTGACCAGATGGCCATCTTCTTGAATGGCATCAACCTTTCGAACCCACAGACAGGACACAATGCCGCCGACTTCCCTGTCAGTCTTTCAGACATCGAACGGATTGAGATCTATGAAGGAGCAGCTGCACGTGTCTTCGGCTCCGCTGCCTTCAACGGTGCAATCAATATCGTGACCAAACAACGTGCTGACAGTGAAATACAAATAGGCCTACAGGGAGGCTCCTTCGGCACTTTCGGCAGCGACGGAAGCATTGCTGTCAATAGCAAGAGAATATACAACCGGATGAGCGGAGGTTATCTACAGAGTGACGGAGGCACCATCAACGATTATTTCAAAAAACGTCAAGTATTTTACCAAGGCTCAAGCACCTCCCGCCACCTTGACTTGTTCTGGCAGGCCGGTCTTTCATCAAAAGACTATGGGGCCAGTACCTTCTATTCTGCGGCTTATCCTAATCAATATGAAGAAACACGGCGTATCATCACCTCGGTAAAAGGAGACATCAAACTCCTCAACGAGCGACTGATTCTCTCACCTACCCTCCATTGGACGCGTAACGTAGACCATTACCAACTTATTCGTGACAAAGAGGGAGCAGAGAATGGAGAAAACTACCATCGCTCAGATATTTATGGAGGTTCTCTTAATGCTCATCTCACGTGGGCACTAGGTAAGACTGCGGCAGGCATGGATATCCGGAAGGAACATCTAATCAGTACAGCCTATGGTAAACTGCTTCAAGAGGAGGAGTGGACACCCATTGGAGGTTCCACACGTATGTACAACCGTAAAGGAGACCGTACCAACACGAGTTTTTTCCTTGAGCATAACATCATCCTACGAAAGTGGACGGTCTCCGCAGGATTACTCCTCAACAAGAACACGGGTCTTGACAGTAAGTTCCGCGCCTACCCCGGTATCGATATCGCCTATCGTCCCAACACCCATTGGAAACTGTATGCATCCTGGAACAAGGCCCTTCGTCTGCCTACCTATACCGATTTATATATCAGCAACAGGATACAGCAAGGCGACCTCACACTGCGTCCGGAACGAAACAGTATGTTCAAGGCTGGGATACGTTTTCGCACACAAGACTTTGAGACAACCCTCAGCGGGTTCTACAGTCGGGGAAGAGATATGATCGATTGGGTGTATGAAACAGCCACATCAACCCGTTATCATGCGCTGAATATCGGAAAGCTCGACAATATGGGACTAAACATCCATCTCCGTCATCATCTATCCGTCGTCAACTATCAACTGGGCTATGCTTATATCCACCAGACTCACTCAACGGAGCAGCCTATCCACAAGTCGCTTTACGCATTGGAATACCTACGTCATCAGTTTACGGCAAAGGTGGACCATCCTATCTACAAACAGCTGTCTGCCCACTGGGATGTGCGCTGGCAACAACGAATCAATGGCTATCACCCCTACTGGAAGATAGACATGAAACTGCAATGGAATGCGAAGAATTATGAATTGTATGCAAAGATTGACAATCTTACAGCTCATCACTATTACGACATCGGAGGCGTACTCCAACCTGGTCTTTGGTTTATGGCCGGTGGACGAATCCGCTTTGCTCTATAATAATATTAAGGTGTCATCGATGATGGCACCTTAATTATTTCTACTGTCTTTAGAACTCAAGTTTGAATCGGAAACGAACGCCATGCTTATGAGCGGTCGGCAGGTCATTATAATTCAGACGACCCACATATTCGATCTGGAAGAATCGGAATATATTATGAATACCGAATGTCCACTCCATATACGGCTTGCTCGGATTCATGACGTTCACACCCTCTGGGAAATACATCAAGACGGGGTCGCCAGCATTTTCCGGCAGTGTCGGGTTGTTCTTGTCGGACAGGGCTCCCCAAAGAACACGGAAACCGAAATGCTCACGCCACTTCAGTTTTTTAATACCAGGAATACGATTCAGTATCTTTCCGTTGGAGAAGAACATCAGGTCAACACTGGCATAGCGGTCGTTGAGGAACTCCATATTGTTAATCAAAGCGAAGGTCTGGAACTCCTGCATAATATACGACAGGTTGGTGTTAGGAGAAATCAACAAGGGGAATGGTACCTTGTTCCACTGAATACCGGCTCTGGCATCAATATCCAGTCGACCCCAACTCTTAAACCATAAGCGACGGAAGAAAGTCGCTTCGGTAAAGTTATAGGAATAGTTACCTCCGAATACACCCTTAAAGCCAATGGCATGGCTCAAGGTAAAGATTGGAGCATCTCTGTTAATCTGACGACGACGCTGCTTGGTGTTCACCACCTTCTCACCGGGGGCATATCGTATCTCAGCAAACAACTCCGTTGTACGGAAGCCACTCAATGCAGAAAGAGGTTGGGCATCCATCGTACGAGAAGAATGCAGATAATAATCAGGAACCTGACCTGTTGACAGTGGTACGAAGAGTAATTTTCCCGCTGGTTCATTGCGCTCAATCTTCATACTTACTGTCGTACGCAGACCCCACTCCTCCTCGCGCTGGAACGTAAGTTGCTGACGATTATAGAACATCATCTTGTCAACCTTAGCCCATTTCCATGAGGTAAAGACATTATCCTTATCAATAGAGACAAACTTATCCGCTGGTGACATCACGTCATACGTAGAAGTAAAGGTAATATTACGCATAGGGAACTCACCTGGCAAATGTTCTTTCTTGTTCAACGACCACGTGAACGCGGTAGAATAATACATCGTCTTACTCTTCCATCCACGAGCAATAAATCCCTTGAAGAAGAGATGAGGATGCAGACTTGCTGTAGTCTGAATACTCAAACGAGTACGAAGACCATCGATAAAGTTAGAGGAGAACATAGAATTGACAGGACCGATATCCACCTTACTGGGTTTGTCCTTAGAACCTGTCTCTATGAAGTTCTCAGTAATGACCTTAGTAATCTTAGTGAAGATACCGAGACCCTTGGCCTTCTTCAAATCATCCACCATATCACTGATCTTCTCTTCGCTCTGAGTCAGCTCAACCTGGCGGTGCTCAGCCCAATACTCCTCGCTCCGGGCATTCGAGCCATATTCTGTCTTGACCTCCTGCTTACCCTTGAACATCTGCGAAGGAATCTCGTTAAAGGCATAATCCGAAAGGCGGGTATTTCGGATAACCACCGTCTTTTGGATAAAGTCCAACAACGTCAACTCCACAATCAGGTCATCTGTCGTCAAGACGCGCTGACCATTGTCCAACAACGTAAACTCTTGGAGAATATGCATGGCTTCTACAAAGTTTACACCTGTATTCTTGGGGAGGGTCATCTCGCAACGCTTGACCTGATAAGAGCCATCCTTGAGGATATAGATATCACCACGGAAACCGAAATCTTGCTGGTTGTTAGGCATAAAGTGTACCTGAATACAACTGTCTCCAGCCACGTCCAAGGAATCTATGATATAGAATCGATAGAAAGCGATTGCATCCTTTCCGATAGGCGACGTAATTGGCTTTTGCAACAAACGAATCTGATCATCATAGATATTCACATCGCTGAAATAGTCTTTCCAGACGGTTGCCAAGAATTCACCCGCCTCGAATACTTGGTTGAGGCCCTCGGTCTTTTCGGCTTTGATAATCTCTTTCTCTGCGTGAGGATCCTTCCGGTAAATCTTTTGACTGACAGTCTCAGAAACGGTAATAGGCAAGATCAGCTTATCATTATACTTACAACGCTCCACATAGTTTTTCCATGCAGGAATTTTGGCAAAAACGCCCTTTGCACTATCCAAAGATGCCTGCTGAATATCATTGGCAGCAAAAGTCATCTTCTGATATTTATCGTACTGATAATAATCGTTTGTCTTCAACTCGGTGAGCTTCTTGTTCTCGATGACCTTACGCATCAGAATCACCGCAGGATTCTCTTTTCTGCTATAACGAGAACGCTTCGCTTTGACGACCACCTCGCCCAATTGTTTCTCGGAATATTTCAATTTAACACTGAGTGAAGAAGGTGTCTTGGCAGTAATCTTGATGGTCTTTGTCTCGTAGCCTACAGCACTGAACGTCAATTGCCATCCATCATGACGAGCAATACGATAAACACCCAAGGTATCAGAAATAGCACTGATACGGTGACCTTTGTAAGACACACTCACCCTTGGGATAAATTCACCGGTTTCCTCGTCTGTAATATAACCTGTCAACTGAGCCTTTGCACCCAGCGACATCAATAACAGAATTGCAATAAAAAAAAGATATCTCTTCACCTTCAAAATATTATCTACATATAGAACGGTGCAAAGTTAATCATAAATTTCGAAAATGACAAGAAAATGGGGCGTCATTTTAGAGTTTCATGCAAAAACATGACTTAACACAGCGAAAAAAGGTCCTGTAAATCTGTAATCATGTTATCTATGACCGACAAGTCTTCGGACTGTGGGGTCCACCCCTCACCCCGAAACCATATCGTACGACACCCTAATTGATGAGCGGGAATCATATCTTTCTCAACAGAATCACCAATCACGACAACTTCGTCCGGAGCTACTCCCAATGCTTCCACTCCCAACCTAAAAATCTGAGGATCGGGCTTTCTCACACCCACAACAGCAGATTCAATCACGCGAAGGAACACATGATCCAATCCGAACTCTTGAAGGACAGTATGGATGTTCCCATAAAAGTTACTCACCAACACCAGAGGATAACGACGATTGAGTTTTTGAAGGACCGCAACAGTATGGGCGGTATTTTGCTGAACCTGACGGTACAAATCATCCACTACTGCATCGGTGTATCCTTCCAGTTGCAAGTAGTTCATCTGAATAGAAATCTTTTTCGTCAACACCATTAGGAAAGAATCCTCAGGCCCAATGATCCTGTTTTTTCCAAGCATTCTCTCAGTATAGACATAAGCATCCCGAAAAGCCATCTCATCAACAGGAACACCCAAACGTTCATAAGTATGCCAAATCATCATTCCCCAATGACAGCCATGGGTATCCAAGGTTCCACCGTAGTCAAATATCAACCCTTTAATCATGTCCACTTCTGTTTTACCAATTCAGCAATCGCTCTTGCAGCCTCCTCCCTACACCAGGAGAAACTCGGCCAGTCATTAAAATCTATCAGACAATAGCTGCCATCTTCCCGAACGATACAGTCGCCTCCGTACACATCCACCCCTAATTCCTCAGCCAACCGGTTCGCGTCAGATCTCAGCTGGTCAACAGAAAAGGCATAATGATGAGCTATACCGTTATATTGCTCCAAACCGAACTTTGTCTGTCCTAAATCCGTGGGATAGCCATACTGAAAGAACGGGGTATGACGAACGCCATAGAATTTAATCAAGTCACCTTTCACGTGAGCACTGACGACAAAGTCTTTGACACCCTTCTCTGGCAACTTATGGATAGCCTCTGTCAATTGTTCCTCATTTTTGAGAAACTGTACATCACCAACTGTTTGCGCTGATATATCTGCTCGTTTCAGCCAGTAGCCATCAACACCTGAGGAGGGAGGAAGAGGTAGCTGTAAACGGCTTATGGTTTGATGAACAATCATTCTGGAGCAATGACGCACACCTTGTGGGGTATTGATGATTTTGACAGTACTATCTTGCTGCGACAAAGCCTCAAGAACATGGGAAGAGCGAGCCATCGAAAGCACCGTATCTTTCGGTGTTGACTTCAACTGTTCATCATCCCACGTATCCTCCGAGAAGCGATAAACATCTGCCCAAGGCTGAAGACATGTTGCGACCTCATCTAAGATGGCCCGGTCTTTTTCCACGGAGTTCGGGGAGAAATGCTGTGCACGATAAATGATAACCACTTGCTTCTTCATGCCTTCAAGAATTGTTCGGCCATTTCTATATCATGAGCATGGTCGATATCCAAAACCTTAGAGAACGGATAGGCCAACAGTCGCATTCCGTCTGTCACCAATGCTCTTTGGAAATTCCGCATCCGATGTTCTCCTCTTTGTACACAAGCATGCAATGTCTTTAACGACTTGGCATTCAAACCGTAAATACCAGCTGAAATATACTGGCAATCATGAACCTCATCATAAAATCCTGTCACTTGATACTGGTCGTCCACCCTCACATATAAGGGTTTTTCATCGTCAATGTAATCGGTGACTCCCATCAGTCCGTCCCCCTCATCATTAGCCATCATTTTTTCGAACATTCTTACATAATCAGCAAATTCGTTCTCACGGAAGATGGTATCCACAGTCGTCAGACAGAACGGAGCACCATCCAACCACTCACTCAAAGCATCAAGACTATGCATTGAACTCGGAGTCGTCTTTATTTTAAAACGGAGGGGAACACTTTGTCCGTCAAGACCATTCCTTTGAATAGAGAGTAAATGATCTTGCACATCTTTCATCTGCTCATTACAAACAACAACAATCTCAGTAGCATCGCAAGACATGAAGATTCTCAACAGTCTGTCCACCAAAGGAACACCCTGAATCCTCACCAACGGTTTGGATTCAGGGATTCCCTCAGCTGTCAGCCGAGAGCCTTCTCCTGCTGCAATGATTGCATATCTCATTTTTTCAGAAAAGTCAAACGACTGATATCGACATCGCCTGAGCCTGTCTTACTCTTTTGCAAAGAGACCACCTGTCCTCTCAATGTGATATCCCCAGAGCCACGTACATGACACTTTACTGCATGGCAATCTTGTAATTGCAGATCGATATCTCCCGATCCTATCAGTGTCGCATCGGTCTTTTTCACTTTCTTCAGTCCCATTTTCACATCGCCAGAACCCATCAAACTAATCTTCGCGGTCTGTGTTCGTGCCTTTTGAATCTCTAAATCACCACTTCCCAATACTTCAGCTATCAGATGATCACAGATCAAATCAGGGATTTCAATATCACCAGAACCTTTTACGCTAACCGTCATTTTGTCCGTATCAATCTTCCCGCACGCTTTAAAATCGCCGGATCCCATTAACAGGACATCAGTCAAATCGGGTGAAGTGACAAAGATCTTCAATTTTTTAGCTTCACGAGAATTCAAAGAGAATCGCAGGACTTTAGCGCTTTTGAAATACACCCTCAACTTCCCATCCTTCACCTCCGTTACTAAGTTCTTTACTTCTTCAGCATTGCCTACAACCTTGACGGAGATATTCTTGCCTTGCTGATAATAGATTGTCGGAGACCCCTGCAGTTCAATCGTCTCAAAAGAAGCGACCTTTCTCTGTTCTGTCACCGGCGTACTACTACTTTCCGTATCCAAATTGGCTGCACTCATCTGAGTAGGGAAATGACAAATCGCCATCAGCACACTTACCCATACAATCATTCTATTCATTGTCCAATACTTGATTTATGTTTTGTCATTAGACGAAAAATGATTTCAAAAAGTTGCAAACAGGACTATTCGCCATCACCGGCAGGGAGTTCTACCCAAAAGAGAGAGCCGGCATCTACCTTTGATTCCACACCTACATTACCATTAAGGCTGTAAGCAATCGAACGACAAAGCGATAGTCCCAATCCCGTTCCCTGTATAAACTCATCCAATTTGACAAAACGCTCGAAAATCCGATCCAGTTCGGATTCTGGGATACCTTTACCAGTATCCTGAACCCAAATGCGGATCTTGCCGTTTTTCACAGGGTCATAGCCCAATGTGACACTACCTCTTCTGGTAAATTTCAATGCATTCGTCATGTAATGATTGACAATCTCAGTCAGTTTCTGGCGGTCTGTCATAATCGTACAGGTCTCTTGTGGGAAACGAGTCTGCACAACGACGGTATCGCTATGTAACTGCGACTGATAGTTATTAGACACCTCATGAAGAATAATATTGAGGTCAAAGGAGGTCTTAAGAATATTGGCTGTACCAGATTCTACCTTCGACATACTGACCATATCATCAATCAAAGTCAACAATTTCGCATTATTTTCCTTGATGAGAGCCATCAGATTTTCACGTTCCGCCTTCTCCTGTACCATCGGCAACACTTCCGAGAAACCGACAATGGCATTCAACGGAGTACGAATCTCGTGGGAGATATTGGCCAAAAAGGCCGATTTCAGTCTGTTAGCCTCCTCTGCCTGGTTTCTTGCCGTAATAATTGCATTCTCCATTCGCTTTCTGTCATCGATACGCATTGTCGTGCCTACGATCACCAATGGCTTTCCTTGACCATCACGCTCTGAAACAGTAGCAAATCCTTCACTCCAATAGGAATGATTGGAACGTGGAATTTTTACTCTGTATTGTTCATGGAACTCCTCTACTCGTCCCTCTATCAGATCATTCATCGCACTCATCACGCGATGACGATACTCGTCCGTATACATTTTTTCCACCTCACGGATAGGCGTTCCCGGAGCAGGCGTATAGTTATCCACCTTATCACGGAAATCGCTCTCGTAAGTAATCGTCCGGGTAGGCACATCGATCCGCCAGGTACACAGCTTCATCGCCTTCAACACCAACTCATACTCCACATTATGTTTTTTCACCTTGGACAATTCCCCCAGTTCAGACTTCAACTTCGCCGAAGTCTGATATTGGAGGTACATCAAAAACAGACCTGCGAGCACAAAAGCGCCGGCAATCGTCCATACAATTAATTCCAGGTGGGCAATCAAAAATTCCATCATCGCTCTCAAGAGTTCATTCGTTGTCCGTTCATTCGTTTGCGCAAAAATACAACTTTTTCTAGAATGAAGGAAGAAAAAAAACGTTTTTCTTTGTTATGCACTCATTATTTTGTAACTTTGCAGGCGAATCAAACAAAAATCATGGAAAAAGAAATTGACTTGAGCTCTGCTCACTTGCAAGAGCAAGAACTCATCGCCAAGACGTTCATGGGACTGGAACCTGTTCTGGCGAAAGAATTAACCCAACTGGGAGCGAACAATATTCAAATTGGCAGACGCATGGTGTCTTTCACTGGCAATAAAGAAATGATGTACCGTGCCAATTTTCAGTTACATACTGCCATTCGAATATTAAAACCTATCCGTCATTTTAAGGCTAAAAGTGCAGACGATGTCTATGAGGAAATCAAGAAGATTGATTGGTCTGAATACTTGGAACTCGACAGTACTTTTTCTGTCGACTCAGTAGTATTCTCCGAAGAATTCCGCCATTCCAAATTTGTTTCCTATAAGGTAAAAGACGCTATTGTCGATCAGTTTCGTGAGCGGACAGGACAGCGTCCTAATATATCCGTTACCAACCCTGACATTCGTCTGAATATGCATATTGCTGAAGATGATTGCACCCTGAGTCTTGATTCAAGTGGTGAGAGTCTTCATCGTCGTGGTTATCGACAAGAAAGTGTCGAAGCCCCACTCAACGAAGTACTGGCAGCAGGCATGATTCTCATGACTGGTTGGCAAGGTGAAACAGACTTTATCGATCCTATGTGTGGCTCAGGCACTTTGTTGATTGAAGCTGCGCTGATAGCACACAACATGGCTCCAGGATTGTTCAGGAAAGAATTTGCTTTCGAGAAATGGAAAGATTTCGACAAAGAACTCTTTGACGAAATCTATAACGACGATTCACAGGAGAAGGAGTTCAAGCACCATATCTATGGTTACGACATCGATATCAAGGCTGTCAATACTGCCCGAATGAATGTGAGAGCAGCAGGACTGACAAGCGATATCACCATCGAAGAAGCCGATTTCAAAGACTTCACCCAACCCAAGGAAAAGAGCATCATCATCACCAACCCACCCTATGGCGAGCGAATCTCAACACCCGACCTGTTAGGCACATATAAAATGATTGGCGAGCGACTGAAGCACCAGTTTATGGGCAATGATGCATGGATTCTCAGTTATCGCGAAGAGTGTTTCGACCAGATAGGATTAAAGCCATCCATTAAAATACCCCTCTTCAACGGTTCACTGGAATGTGAGTTCCGAAAATATCAATTATTTGACGGTAAACTGAAAGTCTTCCGCAGCGAGGGAGGTATTGTGAAGACCGAAGAAGAGAAGAAGCAGATGGCAGAGAAACACCGTTTCAAGAAAAACCGTGAGTTCAAGAAACGGTTGGACGAACAGGAAGAAAATGAAGAAGCCGACATCCGGTCATTCACCTTCCACCGCCATGATCTTTTTGATGTTAAAGAGTCTAGAAAACCTAGAGGTTCTAGAAATTCTAGAGATTCTAGAGACTCTAGAGACTCATGGAAGCCTAGAAAATCTGGAAATAGCCGTGGCGGAGACGGCAAACGCTTTGGTAAGGGGAGAAAAGATTTCGGAAAGAGAAACAACAGATTCCATCATGATGAAGATTAAAAAAATAGCGTTGTTTGGCATTGTAATGCTCTTTTCAATCATGACCTGTACAGCACAAGATAAGCTATTTACCCTCGAGGAACTCAATTTTGGCGGAAAGAACTACCGTTCACTCCTACCCCAGAATATGTGGCTCACATGGTGGGGAGACCAACTGATGTACCAGGATGCAGAGGAAGGAGGAACGATTGATCCCAAGACCGGAAAGAAACAGAGATGTTTCACTCTGGAACAAGTCAACCAACTACTCCCTGCAGAGGTGAATGGCAAGAAACTCCACAGTGCTTTTTCGGCAACCTATCCCTATCCAGAGAACCCCCTCGTACTTCTGACGAGCAGTTCTTTCCAACTGCTCTATCATTTCAAGGACAAAAAGATAACATGGTTACAAATGAAGGACCAGGCCGATGTCACTGAATGGAACAAGACATCGAAAGCCTTAGCTTATGTCAAAGACCACCAACTGTGGATATGTGATGCACAGGAGGAAAACACCCAACTGACTACCGACGGCAGTCGGGAGATTGTCTACGGACAGGCGGTTCACCGAAATGAGTTTGGTATCACCGGAGGACTGTTTTGGAGTCCAGACGGACAGAGACTGGCTTTCTATCGTATGGACCAGTCAATGGTAACAGACTATCCGCAGGTAAATATCTACACACATAGTGCTACATACGAACCCGACAAATATCCAATGGCAGGTGAGACCAGTCATCAGGTAACTGTTGGTGTATATGACCTCCTGACCAAAAAGATTATTTATCTGAACACTCCTGTTGCCACAGAGTTCACAGATGCGCCCGTTTATTTTACGAATATCACCTGGAGCCCTGACAACAAAACCATCTATATGTTTGAGTTAAACCGTTCTCAGAACGACTGTCGACTCGTGAGCTATGACGCAGAGACTGGCGAACGGAAAGCAGAACTTTATCGGGAGACTTCTGATAAGTATGTGGAACCGATGGAGCCCATCACTTTTCTGCCTTGGGACAGTAACCTGTTTGTGATGCAGAGTCAACGCGATGGCTACAACCACCTCTATTTATACAACACACAAGGACAATTGGTACGCCAGCTCACAAAAGGGGCATTCGTGGTACAAGCGTTCCTTGGATTCAATCACAAAGACAAATCAGTGATTATTGTTTCTAATGAGGTCAGTCCCATCCAACGGAATCTTTATGCTGTGCAGGTAAAGAATGGCAAACGTACCCGCTTAGACAACGGCAGGGGTAGCCATCACGCAACACTATCTGCCACTGGACAGTGGCTGTACGACAGATATAGCGAGCCATCCGTTCCGCGAAACATTGATGTCGTCAACACCTCCAACAGTCATTCGTATCGTCTGCTGACTGCCGACGACCCATGGGAAGACTATCAACAGCCTGTCTTTGAGTGCGGTACCATCAAGGCAGCCGATGGCATCACCGACCTTTATTACCGAATGGTCAAACCCCATGATTTCGATGCATCAAAGAAATATCCCACCATTATATATGTTTATGGTGGCCCTCATGCACATAACGTAGAAGCATCATGGCATTATATGAGCAGGTCGTGGGAGACCTATATGGCCCAGAAAGGATATGTGCTCTTCATCCTTGACAACCGCGGTTCAGAGAACCGTGGACGAGATTTTGAACAGGCAACTTTCCACCAGTTAGGACAGGTTGAGATGCAGGACCAGATGAAAGGTGTTGAGTTTCTCCAAACACTCCCCTATGTCGACATGAACAGACTGGGAGTGCACGGCTGGTCGTTTGGTGGTTTTATGACCATCTCGTTGATGCTCAACTATCCCGATGTGTTCAAAGTCGGAGTTGCCGGAGGACCTGTTATTGACTGGAAATGGTATGAGGTGATGTACGGAGAGCGTTATATGGGTACTCCCCAGAACAACGCAGAAGGTTACGAGAAGATTAGTCTCATCAACAAAGCAGGCAATCTGAAAGGAAAGTTGCAGATTATCACAGGTTATAACGACAACACGGTAGTGCCTCAGCATTGTCTTTCCTTCCTCGATGCCTGCATCAAGGCAGGCACCCAGCCCGACTTCTTTGCTTATCCTGGCGAGGAGCATAACATGAGAGGGCATGCCAGCGTACATCTTCACGAAAGGATTACACAATATTTTGAGGATTATTTAAAAGGTAAGAAGTAAACAGGTAAAATGATGAAGATATTGTTATTAGGAAGTGGCGGACGCGAGCATGCATTGGCATGGAAGATCGCCCAAAGTGCAAAATGCGAGAAATTGTACATTGCTCCAGGAAATGCTGGTACAGTGAATTGTGGAGAAAATATCGCGATGAAAGCCGATGACTTCGAGGCCATCAAACGTTTTGTCGTAGAGAAAGGCATCAACATGGTGGTAGTAGGGCCTGAGGATCCGCTGGTCAAAGGAATCTACGACGAACTGAAGGCTGATGAGCGCACCAAGGGTGTACCCGTGATTGGTCCTTCCAAAGCTGGTGCGGTACTCGAAGGGTCCAAGGATTTTGCCAAAGGGTTCATGCAGCGCCATCATATACCTACAGCCCGTTATCAGACATTCGACGGTGAGCATCTTCAGGAAGGTCTGAAATTTCTGGAGACCCTTGAGGCTCCCTATGTACTCAAGGCCGATGGTTTGTGCGCTGGTAAAGGCGTGTTGATACTCCCCACCCTCGAAGAGGCTAAGAAGGAGTTGAAAGAGATGTTGGGTGGCATGTTTGGTAACGCTTCTGCCCAAGTGGTCATCGAAGAGTTTCTCAGTGGCATCGAATGTTCTGTTTTCGTTCTTACTGATGGTACACATTATAAAATATTACCTGAGGCTAAAGACTACAAGCGCATTGGCGAGCATGACACGGGCTTGAACACTGGAGGAATGGGCAGTGTCACACCAGTACCTTTTGCCACAGAAGAGTGGATGAAGAAAGTGGAAGACCGAATCATCCGTCCTACTGTCGATGGATTGGCAGCAGAAGGCATTGATTATAAAGGATTTATCTTCTTTGGCCTCATCAATGTCAAGGGAGAGCCGATGGTGATTGAGTACAATTGCAGAATGGGTGATCCAGAGACAGAAAGTGTGATGCTTCGTCTGAAAAGCGATCTTGTCGACCTCTTTGAGGGTGTGGCTCAGGGGAATCTTGACCAGCGTTCCATCGAGTTTGATGAGCGCGCTGCCGTATGTGTGATGTTAGTCAGCGGAGGCTATCCGGAAGCTTATGAGAAAGGCTATCCTATCTCAGGCATTAACCAAGTCAAGGACTCTATTGTTTTCCATAGCGGCACTGCTGTCAAGGGTGACGAGATTGTCACTGCCGGCGGACGGGTCATTGCCGTCTCATCATACGGGAAAGACAAGGAAGAGGCGCTTCGCAAATCGTTTGAGGAGGCTCAGAAGATTCAATTCACAGGGAAATATTTCAGAAGAGATATCGGACAAGATTTATCATGATCAAGTATAGGCAAAACAGAGTGGCAGAAAGTCGACTCCTCCTATCCTTTTCGGTAATCTATGGCTGCATCATCTGGTTGGCGGCAGGACTTGTCGTCCACGCATGGTGGTGGCAGTTCTGCTTATTTGCCATCTCTTCCTATCTCATCATGGAATTGAACAACCATCATGCACTGATCCGTATCTACAGTCGCATGATGTCCTGTTCATTTATCTTCCTCACCTGCCTGAACAGTCACCTGTTTTCCTCCAGTTCTGGAGCTGTTATACAGTTGGCTGCCGTTGCCTTTTATACTTTTTCGTTCCGCAGCTATCAAGACCGACAGGCAGCCGGCCTCACTTTCTATTCATGGATAGCGATCGGTATGGCCAGTCTTGTCGAGGTTCGCATTCTCTATGCGATTCCATTCTGTTGGTTGCTGATGATGGTCAGCTACTATTCCTTCAGTATGCGGACTTTTTTGGCATCGCTCTTAGGACTATTGACCCCCTATTGGATGATTAGTGTCTACTTCCTGTTACATCAGGATTTCAGCACGCCGTTGCAACACTTCCGGCCATTACTGGGAAATCCGTTCCAGTTCGACTACAGCCAACTGGATCTTTCCGAGATTATCACCTATTTTGTATTAGTGGCATTAGGTCTCATCGGCATCTTCCATTTCCTCCGTGACAGCTATCAGGACAGTGTGCGTATACGAATGTTGTACAAAGCTTTCATCTACTCCGACTTGATACTAATGATTCTCGTTCCCCTATTGCCCCAACATACAGAGTGGCTATTGCGCGTTATGATTGTCAACACATCACCTCTGATTGCTCATTTTATCGCTCTGACGCATACTCGGTTATCTAACCTTTTATTCCACGTGATAGTCATCCTCGTCTTGGCACTTACGTTATTCCATCTATTCCAGCCATGATTGCTTTTCTCATCAGTTACGGTTATTGGGGCATGCTGATTACAGCTTTTGTAGCAGGCTCCGTTTTCCCCTTCTCCAGCGAGGCGGTAATGACGGGTCTGTTGGCAGCAGGACTTGACCCTTGGCTCCTTATTATTTATGGTACGATGGGCAATGTGGCAGGAGGAATGTTCAACTACTGGGTAGGACACATGGGCAAGTTGGAATGGATAGAGAAATACCTTCACGTCAAACAGAAGGATATGGACCGCGCCACGAGGTTTATGGCAGGACAGGGTGCATGGATGGGATTTTTCGCCTTCATTCCTGTGATAGGCTCAGCTATCACCGTTGTTCTGGGGTTGATGCGAGCCAATATACCGATTACGCTGATTAGTATGACTATCGGAAAATTCTTACGCTATATGCTTCTTGTTTACGGTATTTCCCTGTTTTTCTGAGCATAATCAGTGGGTTAAAAAAAAATAATGTTCGTAGGAAATGAACGCAGTTCAAGGTAAAAGCAGTACCTTTGCAAAAATT
>Ga0310694_10002819_pt1 | contig 17426 bp, 18 predicted proteins | sample 174DNAGHGhighgp2_FD_203884 | JGI IMG/M metagenome (GOLD analysis project Ga0310694, IMG submission 203884) | Sheep rumen microbial communities from Palmerston North, Manawatu-Wanganui, New Zealand - 1742 DNA GHGhigh gp2 (v2) (version 2) | ecosystem: Host-associated > Mammals > Digestive system... | reverse complement strand
TACCTCGCGTTTCCATCCCCTGAGTGCCAGCAGGCTGTCATAGAGAGAGGAGCAGCGGTTGGCACGGATGTAGAAATGCTCACAGTGCTTTTCTATGGTCTCCACAATCTCGCGCGAGCAGGAGCCGCAGTCCATCCGGGCACGCCTGACGTGAATGTCGTCAGACTCGAGATTTGAGAAGATGCGCTCCAGCGTGTCCTGCTGGTGGAAACGCACGTTGGCGTTGCCGTCGCGGTTCTCAATGCCCACTATGAGGTCGCCGATGACGGCAACGCCCGGACTATAGCCGGTGAACTTCTTGTAGGTCATCTTGGCATCGTACTTCTCCGTCTCGATGAACTGGTGGTCGAAGTCAAGGTCGTAGGATTTGCCCGCTACAAGCTGGCCTGTGCTCACGAGTATCTTCACGAGAAGCCTGTTCAATCTCACTGCTGTATTGAAGTCGTAACTGCGTCCCGTCTCGGAGGTGTAGGTCGTGTTGGTGGTGCTCAGTTCCTTGATACCGCGAAGGATGGTGTCCGAGGAGCAGGTGCGGAGGGTGGGATGGAGCGAGAGATGGGGCATCAAGTGGCTTGTCACGTCTTCGACGCAGTCACCGCCACAGAAGTATACGCTCATCAGCGAGCGTGCTATTTCGCTGTATTGGTAGCCAAAAGTGGTACAACGAAGCCCCAGCTCGCCGTCGATAACTGGGCCGATGTAACAGTCAAATTTCTCCATCACGTGAAAAATTCCACCGAAAGAAGTGATTTTCTGAGATTTAATGCTTATATTTGCCATGCCATTGATGATTTTACTTGTTTTGAATTGCAGCACTAAGATAAGTGAAAAATCTGACATGGCAAAATCCTGAGCAACTTTTTGTTGCTCAGGAACTTATAAAAATGTTTAACTAAAGTGCTGCGGAATTTAGGCTTATGTGGAAAGTCTATGCTCTTTTGTCCGCCCTTTTTGCGGCACTTACCGCAATCTTTGCCAAAGTTGGTGTCAAGAATGTCAATTCCGACCTTGCCACAGCCATCCGTACAAGCGTTATACTTATACTGACATGGGGCATCGTGTTGTTCGGACAACATGTTAGTGAGATTCGGGATGTCAGCAAGAATACGTGGCTCTTTCTCATACTCTCAGGAGTTGCCACGGGATTGTCTTGGTTGTTTTATTTCAAGGCCATCCAACTGGGTGATGTTTCCAGAGTTGCACCCATCGACAAGCTCAGTGTCGTCATCACCATTATCCTTGCCTTTATCTTCCTTCATGAGCAGGTGAATCTGAGAGTGATTATTGGTGCATTGCTGATTACGGCAGGAAGTATATTGATGTTAATGAAATAAGATTCTCAACGAATGATACAGAATTACAAGATCGTGACGCTCTGCGGAAGCACTCGCTTCAAAGAACAGTTCATTGAAGCCCAGAAACGGCTGACACTTGACGGCTGCATTGTCATCAGCGTAGGCCTTTTCGGCCATTCCGGTGACGAAGAGGTTTGGAAACCAGGAACGAAGGAAATGCTTGACGATATGCACCTGCGCAAGATAGACCTTGCCGACGTGAATCAAGGGGACGGAGATTTTGATTTGTTTTCTTTGCCGATAGCGACCTCGCTGACCTCACAGTCTATGCGACCTCTCCATATGGAACTCAATAAAAGAGCCGATGGGTCTATGGTTGAAGAAATCGAGGATGTTGATAGCCCTCCCTATACGGGAAGTCGCCGAGTGTATGATCATTGGCATCCCATATAGAGTAAAGGCAAACTCTTTGTGCAGGTAGCGGTTTTCGCCGTACATCAGGATGGAACTCGCTATGAGCTTGGCATGTCCAAGAATTGGTATGTTGACGATACGTTGAAAAGAAAAATAAATGCCAAAAATAAGTTTGAGAATATCCGCATTATTTATTATCTTTGCAACCCATTCGACCAAAAAACCGGTCATTTTTTTGATTAAGAACAACTAAACACCTAAGTAATAAATGATTCAGACCGTAGTAAAGCGTGACGGACGCATAGTGGGTTTCAATGAGCAAAAGGTGATGGCAGCCATCCGCAAGGCGATGCTTCACACCGACAAGGGTGAGGACGAGCGCCTCATTTTCAAAATCACCGACCATATCGCACAGCGAGGCGAGAGCCAGATGACGGTGGAACAAATCCAAGATGCGGTGGAGATGGAACTGATGAAGTCGAGCCGCAAGGACGTGGCACAGAAATACATCGCCTACCGCAACCAGCGCTCCATAGCCCGCAAGGCAAAGACCCGTGACGTCTTCCTCGACATAGTGAACGTCAAGAACAACGACGTCACCCGTGAGAATGCCAACATGAATGCCGACACCCCGGCGGGAATGATGATGAAGTTCGCCTCGGAAACCACGAAGCCTTTCGTCGACGACTACCTCCTGTCGGAAGAGAGTCGCGAGGCCGTGGAACACAACTACTTGCACATCCACGACAAGGACTACTACCCCACCAAGTCGCTCACCTGCGTGCAGCACCCCCTCGACCATATCCTCACCTGCGGCTTCATCGCCGGCCATGGCGCCTCACGCCCCGCCAAGCGCATCGAGACGGCATCTGTACTGGCCTGCATCTCTATGGAGTGCGCCCAGAACGAGATGCATGGCGGCCAGGCCATCCCCGCCTTCGACTTCTACCTCGCACCCTACGTGCGCATGACATACATAGAGGAACTGAAAAGCCTTGAGGAACTCAATGGAGAGAGTTACAAGGACCTCTACGACGAGCCGCTGATAGACTACATCAAGAAACCCCTCGACGGCCTGACAGGGAAGGAACGTGCCCAGCAACACGCCGTCAACAAGACCGTGGGGCGCGTGCACCAAGCCATGGAAGCCTTCATACACAATATGAACACCATACACTCACGCGGCGGCAACCAGGTGGTGTTCTCTTCCATCAACTATGGCACGGACACCTCCGCCGAGGGACGCTGCATCATGCGTGAAATCCTTCTCTCCACCTACGAGGGCGTGGGCGGCGGCGAGACAGCCATCTTCCCCATACAGATATGGAAGAAGAAACGCGGGGTCAACTACCTGCCGGGCGACCGCAACTTCGACCTTTACACCCTCGCCTGCAAGGTGACGGCACGACGGTTCTTCCCCAACTTCCTCAACCTTGACGCCTCATTCAACCAGACCGACGAATGGAAGGCCGACGACCCCGAGCGCTACCTGCACGAGGTGGCCACCATGGGATGCCGCACACGCGTCTTCGAGAACCGCTTCGGGCCGAAGACTTCCATCGGAAGGGGCAACCTCTCCTTCTCCACCATCAACATCGTGAAACTGGCCATCGAGTGCATGGGTGAAAAAGACGAGCAAAAGCGCATCGGAATGTTCTTCGCCAAACTCGATAATGTGCTCGAACTGACAGCCAAGCAACTCGACGAGCGTTTCCAGTTCCAGCAGACGGCTTTTGCCAAGCAATTCCCACTCGTGATGAAGAGCCTATGGCTCGGAGCCGACAAACTGGGACCGACGGACACCATCAAGAGCGTCATCAACCAAGGTACGCTCGGCATAGGGTTCATCGGCCTGGCAGAGTGCCTCGTCGCTCTCACCGGGAAGCACCATGGCGAGAGCGCCGAGTCGCAAGAGTTGGGCTTGAAAATCATCACCTACATGCGCGACAGGGTGAACGAGTTCTCCGAGCGTTACCATCACAACTACTCCGTCCTCGCCACCCCGGCAGAGGGCCTGGCGGGCAAGTTCACCAAGAAAGACCGCAAGGAGTTCGGCGTCATCCCCGGCGTCACCGACCGCGACTATTACACCAACTCCAACCACGTGCCGGTCTATTACAAATGCTCCGCCCGCCACAAGGCCGAGGTGGAGGCACCCTATCACAACCTGACCCGCGGCGGGCACATCTTCTACGTGGAGATTGATGGCGATGCCACACACAATCCGCAGGTCATCATGAGCGTGGTGGACATGATGGACCAGTATGACATGGGCTATGGCTCCGTCAACCACAACCGCAACCGCTGCATGGATTGCGGCTACGAGAACGCCGATGACAATCTGACCACCTGCCCGAAATGCGGTTCAACCAACATCGACAAGCTGCAGCGCATCACCGGCTATCTCGTCGGCACCACCGACCGCTGGAACAGTGGCAAACTCGCAGAGCTCAACGACCGCGTCACGCATATCGACCACGGCCCGAAAGACCTCTTCGGGGAACAAGAAACCACAGAATAAAAAAGCCTAGGAATCCTAGGGATACTAGAAATACTAGAAACCCTAGAAATCCTAGGAATACTAGAAACACCAGCCCCCGGCCAAGTTCTGAAATTCGCTAATTCTTGGACGAGCCAAGCGGCAAAGCCGAGCGCGGGATAAAAGCTTCGTGAATGATTCGTGTCCTTGACATCATAGAAGATACGATGGTTGACGGTCCTGGCTTCAGGACGTCCATCTATTGTGCCGGCTGCAATCATCAGTGTCCCGGCTGCCACAACCCCCACTCCTGGGCCTTCGACGGCGGCAGGGAGATGACTACGTCCGCACTGATGAAAATCATCATGGCCGACCCCTTCGCCAATGTCACCTTCTCCGGAGGCGACCCGATGTACCAGGCAGAGGGTTTCGCCGAACTTGCCCGGGCCATCCACACCTACAGCAACAAGGACATCTGGTGCTATACAGGTTTCGTCTATGAAAGCCTCATCAACGAAGAACAGCGTGAGTTGCTGGAACAACTCGACGTGCTCGTCGACGGCCCATTCATACAGAAGTTGCACGACCCCGACCTGCTGTTTCGTGGTTCCTCCAACCAACGGCTTATCGATGTCCAAAAGACGCTCTATGCCGGCAAGGTGATCACATGGCAGCCCAACACCGCCTTATAGGAGCGGAGTTGAAGACCATTTCACAAGAGTATGCAAAAGTCAAAGGCACAGGAGGTTGCGTCTCTCTGTCCTCCCTGTATGGATTGAAGAATAACCGAAACATCATTTCCTCTGTGCCCACCTGCCCCAGGTGGGCTTTTTCATACCTTGTGGCCTACCCTGGAATTAATCAAAATTTTGACAAAATGAGAATGGTATATGAAAATCCACAAATATTGCATGTCCACAAGTAAAAACAACGAGCCAAGCGACTGAAGTCGAGTGCGCCTTGAAACATTATTCGCTGAATGGTCACTTCACCTTCCTAATTCCTTAAAAAATCAAAATTTTAACTATATAATAAGGTATATCCATAAAGTTTTGCGTACTTTTGCCGCTCGAATAACAAGCAAAGACAAACATGCAAGAGAATTTAGTGATAGTAGAGAGCCCTGCCAAGGCCAAGACGATAGAGCGATTCCTTGGCAAGGACTACAAGGTGATGTCAAGCTATGGACACATCCGCGACTTGAAAAAGAAAGAGATAAGCATCGACCTCGACACCCTCGAGCCCGATTACGAAATCCCCGACGAGAAGAAAAAGCTGGTGAGCGAGTTGCGCAGCAACGCGAAGAAAGCCAAGAAGGTGTGGCTCGCATCCGATGAGGACCGCGAAGGAGAAGCCATCTCCTGGCACCTCTGCGAAGTGCTCGGCCTCGACGAGGAAAAGACCAACCGCATCGTGTTCCACGAAATCACCAAGAACGCCATCCTCCAAGCCATAGAGCACCCCCGCCATATCGACATGAACCTGGTGAACGCCCAGCAGGCCCGCCGCGTTCTCGACCGCCTCGTGGGCTTCCGCCTCTCCCCCGTGCTGTGGCGCAAGGTGAAGCCCGCCCTCTCTGCCGGACGCGTGCAGAGCGTCGCCGTGAGACTCATCGTGGAGCGCGAGCGCGAGACCCAGGCTTTTGTCAGCGAACCCTACTACCGTGTCAGCGCCGTGTTCACACTGGCGAAAGACGCGAAAAAACCCGTAGAGGTGAGGGCGGAATACCCCACACGCTTCAAGACCCACGAGGACGCCCTCGCCTTCCTTGAGAAATGCAAGGACGCCACCTTCACCGTGGACGCCGTGAGCAAGAAACCGCTGCACCGCACACCGGCGCCACCATTCACCACCTCCACACTGCAACAGGAGGCCTCGCGCAAACTCGGCTTCACCGTCTCTCAAACCATGATGGTGGCCCAGCACCTCTATGAGAACGGACAAATCACCTACATGCGTACCGACTCCGTCAACCTCTCCAGCCTCTGCATCAACGACAGCAAGGAAGAAATCACCAAACTCTACGGCAAGGAGTACAGCAAACCCCGCAACTACAAGACCAACGCCAAGGGAGCCCAAGAGGCACACGAAGCCATCCGCCCCACCTACATGAGCAACACCGAGGTGGAGGGCAACGCGCAGGAGCGCCGCCTCTACGAACTCATCTGGAAACGCACCGCCGCCTCGCAGATGGCCGACGCACAGATAGAGAAGACCACCATCAACATCAAGGCGACAGGCCTCGACGAATGCTTCGTGGCCACCGGCGAGGTCATCACCTTCGACGGCTTCCTCAAAGCCTACCGCGAATCGACCGACGAAGAGGAGCTGTCGGAAAAAATGATTGCCAACAACGCCGAAGCACCCGTGCACACCCTCCCGCCATTGCAACAAGGCGACCAACTGCTGCGCGCCTCCATCACCGCCACCGAACGCTTCACCACCGGCCCCATACGATACACGGAGGCAAGCCTCGTGCACAAACTCGAGGAACTCGGCATCGGACGCCCCTCCACATACGCACCAACCATCAGCACCATACAGCAAAGGGAATACGTGCAGAAGGGCGACAAAAAAGGCGTGGAGCGCACATACACCATCGACACGCTGCAAGGCGACCGCATCAACACCACCAACAAAAAGGAAGTGGTGGGCAACGAAAAGGGAAAACTCCTGCCATCGGACATCGGCATCGTCGTCAACGACTTCCTCCTCAAATACTTCCCCGACATCATGGACTACGGCTTCACCGCCAACGTGGAGAAGCATTTCGACAAGATAGCCGAAGGCAAGGCCAAATGGAGCACCATGATCAAGAAATTCTACAAAGAGTTCGACCCCGTAGTGGAGCGCACGATGAACATCCGCGCAGAGCACAAGGCAGGAGAGCGCGAACTGGGCATCGACCCGAAAACCGGAAGACCCGTCTTCGTGAAAATCGGACGCTTCGGCCCCATCGTGCAGATAGGCACGGCCGAGGACACCGAGAAACCCCTCTTCTCACAACTCCCCTCCAACCTGGGGATGGAGACCATCACTCTGGAAGAGGCGCTCGAACTCTTCAAACTGCCACGCACCATCGGCGAATACGAAGGCTCGCCCGTCGTCATCGGCTCCGGACGCTACGGCCCATACATCATGCACGACAAGAAATACGTGTCGCTGCCGAAGACCGAAGACCCACTCACCGTGCAACTCGACAGAGCCATCGAACTCATCGACGAGAAACGGCAACAGGAAGCCAACAGGCACCTGCAGCAGTTTGACGAAGACCCCAAGATGGAGGTGATGAACGGCAGGTATGGCGCATACATCTGCTATGACGGCAAGAACTACCGCATGCCCAAGACGATGCAGAACAAGGCGGGAAAACTCACCTACGAGGAATGCATCAACCTGGTGAACAGCGCCGCCAACAAGAAGAAATGACCCCATGGTGAGAATCATCATCATAGGATACATGGGTGCCGGAAAGACCACCGTGGGAAAAGCGCTCGCCAAGGAACTGGGCATGCCGTTCTACGACCTCGACTGGTATATCGAGAGCCGAAGGAGGAAAACCGTGCCGCAAATCTTCGCCGAAGGAGGCGAAGAGCACTTCCGCAAGATAGAGCGTGCCATGCTCCACGAAGTGGCGGAATTCGAGGATGTCATCATCAGTTGCGGCGGCGGCACCCCATGCTTCTTCGACAACATGGAATACCTCAACCGCCAAGGCGACACCATCTACCTCAAGGCCACGCCCGAAGTGCTGTACAAGCACCTGAAGATGGGGAAGACCGTCAGGCCGCTGCTGAAGGACAAGACAGCGGAAGATATGCAGCTCTTCATCAAGGAGCAACTCGAGCAGCGCGAACCCTTCTACAGCACAGCACGACACACCCTCGACGTCAACCTCCTCGACAACTATGAGAAAATCAAGATCTCCGTTGCCAGCATCAGGAAAATGCTGGGCATCTGAACCACCCCCTTACATCCCACCACAATGAAAAAATGGACCATAGAAGACTCCAAGGAGCTTTACAACATCAACGGATGGGGCACCTCCTATTTCGGAGTCAACAGCCATGGCAACGTCTATGTGTCGCCATGCAAGGACGAGACACAAATCGACCTGCGTGAGGTCATGGACGAACTCGCTCTTCGCGACGTCACACCTCCCGTCTTGCTAAGATTCCCCGACATCCTCGACAACCGCATAGAGAAAACCGCCAGCTGCTTCAAGAAGGCGGCAGAGGAATACGACTACAAGGGCGAGAACTTCGTCATCTACCCCATCAAGGTCAACCAGATGCAGCCCGTCGTGGAGGAAATCATCTCCCATGGCAAGAAGTTCAACCTCGGACTGGAGGCAGGCTCAAAACCCGAGCTGCACGCCGTCATCGCCGTGCAGTGCCAGAGCGACTCACTCATCATCTGCAACGGATACAAGGACCAAAGCTACATCGAACTCGCACTCCTCGCGCAGAAGATGGGGAAGCGCATCTTCATCGTCGTGGAGAAACTCAACGAGCTGGACATCATCGCCAAGGCGGCGAAGAAACTCAACGTCAAGCCCAACCTCGGCATCCGCATCAAACTCGCCACTTCCGGCTCAGGGAAATGGGAGGAGAGCGGCGGCGACGCCAGCAAGTTCGGACTCACCAGCAGCGAACTCCTCGAGGCCCTGGAACTGCTCGACAAGAAAGACATGCGCGACTGCCTCAGGCTCATACATTTCCACATCGGTTCGCAAATCACCAAAATCAGACGCATACAAGCGGCACTCAGGGAGGCGTCGCAATTCTACGTGCAACTGCACAAGTTGGGCTACAACGTCGATTTCGTGGACTGCGGCGGCGGCCTCGGCGTCGATTACGACGGCACACGCTCGCCCAGCAGCGAGAGTTCGGTCAACTACTCCATCCAAGAATATGTCAACGACTGCATCTACACCTTCGTGGAGGCATCAAACAAGAACGGCATACAGCATCCCAACCTCATCACGGAGAGCGGAAGGTCGCTCTCGGCCCACCACTCCGTGCTCGTCATCGACGTGCTTGAGACGGCGTCGCTGCCCGAGATGGACGAGGAGTTCAAACCTGCTGAGGACGCCCACCACCTGGTGAAGGATCTCTACGAAATCTGGGACAACCTCAACCCACGCACCATGCTCGAGGACTGGCACGACGCCGAGCAGATACGCGAGGAGGCTCTCGACCTCTTCAACCACGGCATCATCGACCTCAAGGCCCGCGCCGAGGTGGAGAGCATGTATTGGAGCGTCTCCCATGAAATCAACATCCTCACCAAGCACCTCAAACACGTGCCGGAAGAGTTGAGGGTGCTCGACAAGTTACTGGCAGACAAATATTTCTGCAATTTCTCGCTCTTCCAGTCGCTGCCCGACTCCTGGGCCATCGACCAACTCTTCCCCATCATGCCCATACAGCGGCTCAACGAGCGACCCACGCGAAGCGCCACGCTGCAGGACATCACATGCGACAGCGACGGTAAGATTGCCAACTTCGTCACCAACCGCCACATCTCACACATCCTCCCCGTCCACCCGCTGAAAAAGAACGAGCAATACTACCTCGGCGTCTTCCTCGTGGGGGCATACCAGGAGATTCTCGGCGACATGCACAACCTCTTCGGCGACACCAACGCCGTGCACATCTCGGTGAAAGACCACACCTACCACATCGACCAAATCATCGACGGTGAAACGGTGGAGGAAGTGCTGGCATACGTGCAGTACAACCCCAAGAAACTCGTGCGACAACTTGAGATATGGGTGACGAAAAGTGTGAAACAAGGGAAAATCTCGCTCGAGGAGGGCAAGGAATTCCTCTCAAACTACCGCTCCGGACTCTATGGATACACCTATCTTGAATAACGCGCGCGAAGCCTGCTTCGTGGTGAAGGTGGGAGGCGCCGTGGTGGAGGACGAGGCACAACTCGACCTCCTGCTGCAACATTTCTCCGCCATACCGGGAAAGAAAGTCCTCGTGCACGGAGGAGGGAGGAAGGCCACCAAGATGGTCGCCGCCCTGGGACTGGAAAGCAAGATGGTGAACGGCAGGCGCATCACCGACGCGCAGACGCTCGAAGTGGTCACCATGGTGTATGGCGGCCTGGTGAACAAGAACCTGGTGGCCAGGCTGCAGGCCTGCGGCGTGAACGCGCTGGGACTCACCGGTGCCGACATCAACGTCATCAGAAGCCACAAGCGCCCCGTCAAGGACGGCATAGACTTCGGGTTCGTCGGTGATGTGGAGCAAGCAGACGGAAAGGCCCTCGCCACACTCATCGACAACGGCATCACGCCGGTCATGGCACCGCTCACACACGACGGCAATGGCCACATGCTCAACACCAACGCCGACACCATAGCATCGGAAACGGCAAAGGCGCTCGCCCCCTTCTATGACGTCACCCTCATCTTCTCCTTCGAGAAAAAAGGCGTGCTGGCCGACCCTGACGACGACGACAGCGTCATCCCCGTCATCACCAAGGACGACTTCGAGCGTTACAAAGCCGACGGCACCATCTCGGGAGGCATGCTGCCAAAGATAGAAAACGCCCTGCAAGCCGTAGGCGCCGGCGTGACACGTGTCATCATCACCCTCGCCACCGCCATCGACGGAAGACACGGCACGGAAATCAAATAATCATCAAACAACCATACTTATCATCATGGCAAAAAACAAATTCTTCATAACCATACTCGCCATCTGCTGCGGGCTGTTCACATGCGTCGGCCTTTCATCCTGCGGCGATAGTGACGACGACGACGATTTTTCAACAAAGGACACGGGCGACAACCGTGAACTATACACTGCCGAAGTAGCCTACAAGGTGAGCCTCGGCAAGAACGAGTTGGATGCTTACGACGTGAATGTGCGTTATCTCGACAAAGAGGGCGCGGAGCATTCGATGGCGATGAAAGACACCACGTGGACGTGGAAATGCAACCTGAATGCCGACGATGTCAAAGATGAGCCCAAAAGTTTTGAACTGAGGGTGAACCCATCAAGGAAGGAAAACCTCAACCTCGACCCCAAGGCCAATTACGAGGTGGGCATCATCTCGAAAATCATCATACAGGTGAAAAACAAGGCGGGACGCGTCATCTGCGAGTGCGAAGGCCTGGGACTCCACCCTGGAGGATTCAGCACCTTCACGGGTGAACAGCTCAACGATCCCTGGAGCGATGTCGTCTCAGGATGGTTCAGCAACCTGACCAACACCAACAAATCGACACTTACCGTCTATACCAACAAGATCAAATCCAACGGGATGACCCAGAAATACTGGTGAAGACGGCAACGCCGCCCAAGAACGAGTAGAAGCAAACAACGAAAAGATGATTCCCATGAAAAAAATGATTTCTCTCATGACAGTGGCACTGATGATGACATCAGTGCTCGCTGTCGGTACATATTGCAAAAATAACAATGCAACGTCTCCCGAACAGCAAAAGCCCGCTCTTCCCGGACAGGATGAGGCAGAAACCGAGGCTGTGGCAGGCGAGGCCCAACAGTCAGACATTCCCATAGGGGCCCAAGTGCTGATGGAAGCCTACCCAGACTTCATAAAAGGCTACAACAACAACAAGATCCTATTCCATGACGGCACGGAAATGACTTATGACGACGGCCGACAGAAATCGTTCGTGGAGAAACTTGACGATGCAGATATCGAGGACATGTTCGCTTTCAAGTACGACCTGAACTCCTGGACACCGGAATTCCAGCAGGATGCGGGGCGCAGCCGCAACGAAGCCATGTTCAAAAAGATGTATGGCAATTCTCCTGATGCCGTGAAAAAGCATCTCGTCAAGGTGCCCTGGTTCGGTCAGAACGTAGAATTCACCACCGTCAATGGTGCCGACAAGAAACTAATGGCTGTGCGTGACGAACTTGCCAAGCACCCGGAATTCAAGAAATATTTCAAGTCGGAAGGCACTTTCTATTGGCGAGAGGTGCGCGGAGCCAAACGCCTGAGTGCCCACTCCTACGGGATGACCATCGACATCGGCGGCGATTTCAAGACCTATTGGTTATGGGCAAAGCCAGGAGCGAAGGAAACCGACAAGGTGGCTTACCAGAACAAGATGCCTCACGAGATTGTTGAGATATTCGAGAAGCACGGTTTCATCTGGGGCGGACGCTGGTATCACTACGACACCATGCATTTCGAGTATCGCCCGGAAATCCTGTTGATGGAGAAGAAACGCGCAAGTAATTAGCATACTGCATGGAGCACCCCATGGCCACATGATTACGCACCCCCGGTGTGAAAGGCCAGGTGGAGGCGAGGCTTGAGAAAAAACTGAGCCTCTGGGAATTTCCAGGATACCCTGGGAATTCCCAGGGGTTCTAGGAATTTTCAGGGTTTATAGGAGGAAAATAGGAGATAATAGGAAGTTGTAGGAAGTTATAGGAAGTTGTAGGAAGTTGTAGGAGATTTTAGGAGATTGCAGGGAAGGTTTTTGCAATCCCTTATTGTTAAAATTTATTAAAGTGCCATTTTTGTCTCGCGAAAGTGTAACATCCACCCTACCCCATACGTCATAACCACAGACAACGATGAAAAAGATCAGTTTCCGCAATGATGTGCTGCCACTGAAAGACTTGCTCTACAGATTGGCGTTACGCATCACCCTCAAACACGAAGAGGCACAAGACATCGTTCAGGACACGCTGATCAAGGTCTGGAACAAACGCGACGAGTGGGATAAGATAGACTCCATCGAAGCCTTCAGCCTTACCATCTGCCGTAACCTGGCCCTCGACAGGCTGAGGATGAAGCAGAACCAAAACGAGTCGCTTAACAATCTACACCTGGAAACACCCGACCAAGGAGGCACGCCCTACGAGCAAATGCTCCAAAAAGACCGCATCCAACTGGTGAAACAAATGGTGGACGCTCTACCTGAAAAGCAACGCAGCTGCATGCAACTGCGTGACTTCGAAGGCAAGTCTTACAAGGAAATCGCACAGATTCTCAACATCAGCGAAGACCAAGTGAAAGTGAATATCTTCAGGGCACGACAAGCCATCAAGAAAAAATACCAAGAGACAGAGGGATATGGACTATAAATACATCGAGCAACTACTGGAACGCTACTGGTTGTGCGAGACAACATTGGAAGAGGAGCAGATACTTCGCACCTTCTTCAGTCAGGAAAGCGTACCCGTGAGGCTCCTGCCCTACAAAGACCTGTTCACCTATGAGCAGGCCGATGTGGAAACCAACAAACTGGGAGACGACTTCGACCGTCACATGCTTGAGATGGCAGGTGAAGTGCCACCGGTGAAGGCCAAGAGAATCAGCATGACGCAGCGACTCAGGCCGCTCTTCAAAGCAGCCGCCATCGTAGCCATCATACTCACTCTCGGCAATGCCATACAAGTGGCTGTACAGTCTCGGGAAGAACCCCCGATAGCCAACAATGGCGGATACAGCACCCCAGACAAAGGTCCATCCGTGGCCATCGCCGACACCCTCAGGGGAGACTCGATGAAAATCAACGAAGCCCCCATCATCAAATGAATCATTTCTATGCTTTCTCTATAAACATCAGTTTAGTAAAACAAAAAGTGAAACTGTGAAGTTTCCATTCTCTCAAATTTTTCATAACATACTAACGAGACGACGCCTTTGCCAAAGAGCAAGGGCGTCGTTGGTTTTATTGAGAATTGAGATTTGAAGATTTGAGATTTGAGATTTGAGAATTGAGAATTGTGATTTGAAGATTTGAGATTGAAAATTTGAGATTTGAGATTTGAGATTTGAGTCCACTTTTTCAAGTGGACTGTGAGCAAAACACCCTGACCACACCCAGGGAGCGCATCCCCCCTCCTCTCTGTAGGGACTTGCTTTATGCATATCCGCAAAGGAACAACACCCAGTGCGCATCTCCCCTCTGTAGGGACTTGCTTCATGCATGTCCGCAAAGGAGCAAAAGGGCGGTGCGCATCTCCCCGCCCCTCTGTAGGGACTTGCTTCATGCATGTCCGCAAAGGAACAACAACCAGTGCGCATATCCCATCCCCTCTGTAGGGACTTGCTTCATGCATGTCCGATTAGCTTCATTCGGCACTCTCGTCAAACAGACACGGTGCAAACGTAGGGACTTGCTTCATGCATGTCCGATTAGCATCATTCGGCACTCTCGTCAAACAGACACGGTGCAAACGTAGGGACTTGCTTCATGCATGTCCGCAAAGGGGCAGGGGTGGGGTCTTTGACCAACCAACACCATATTGGGGTCTTTGATTCTCCCCACAACGCAGCAATTCCAAATGCACTGTGGGAAGATTTTATGCCATACATAAGGATTTCTATCCAGCAACTAAAGAAAATTTCAAACCCAGTGCTTTGGCTATAATCAAAAAAGTTGAGAGTTGCATATCGGTCTTTCCTTGTTCCAAAGAAGAGATGTATTCGCGCTTTTTGCCTATACGCTCACCCAATTCTTGCTGCGTCAGCTTCTGTCGCTTGCGTTCGTCACGAAGCAACTCCGAATAATACCAGGCTTCTGCCTTTGCCTGAAACTCCTTGCGAGATGGCGAACCTTCAGGACCGTACGTCTCTGCCAGACGATCATCAATCTGGGGCAATTTAGCCCACTTCTCTTCACTAATCTTTTTCATAAACTGTCCTCCCATTCTTTTAATAGTCTTTCCGCTTTCTTAATCTCAGCTGGATACTGCTTCGACCCCTTTTCAACAAAAGAATTGAGCAGCACCATACGATGGCATTCCATAAAATTGTCTGCGTCAATGGTGAAAAGCACTGTGCGATGCTCATTATTGCTGACAGACACACGCATTTCATAGAACTCGGTTTTTTCGAGACGCTTGACAAACTTCGTACTGACAACGTATTTTGTCAGCATGATTTCGAAAACATAATCATACTTTTCTTTTATTTTCTGAGGCAAGTTTTGATAGTATTCGTCAAACTCCTTCGTATATGTCGCCTCCCTAATCCTATCGTTCATACTGCAAAAGTAATAAATTTATTCCAAACCACCAAGTTTTTGGGAAGAAAAATACCGATGACAGATGATTTCCCAGAAACAAACGGTGCAACAAACGATGCTCACTCCCCGTGCAACAAATGATGCTCACCCCCCGTGCAACCGTTGGTGCGCATCTCCCCTCTGTAGGGACTTTGCTTCATGCATGTCCGTAAAGAAACAACAACCAGTGCTCATCTCCCCTCTATAGGGACAGACTTGCTTCATGCATGTCCGCAAAGGAGCAAAAGGGCGGTGCGCATCTCCCCGCCCCTCTGTAGGTACTTGCTTCATGCATGTCCGCAAAGGGACAACAACCAGTGCGCATCTCCCCTCCCCTCTGTAGGGACTTGCTTCATGCATGTCCGTAAAGAAACAACAACCAGTGCTCATCTCCCCTCTATAGGGACTTGCTTCATGCATGTCCGATTTGCATCATTCGGCACTCTCGTCAAACAGACACGGTGCAAATGTAGGGACTTGTTTCATGCATGTCCGCAAAGGGGCAGGGGTGGGTTCTTTGACCAACCAACACCTTACTGGGTTCTTTGTGTAACCGGTGCTCACATGTAGAGACGGCGCTTCTTCCCGTCTCCCCCCGAATCAACCAGTGCCACTCCCGGCGTGCGCTCCGCCACATATAAGTCCTCCGTACAAGAAGTCTCGCAAGCAGAGTAACTTACTCCCCCTCTAAGATTAGAAGAGGGGGCCAGGGGGCGTTGACCTATCCAACCACCAACACCAGCGGCAAAGGTGCAACAGTAGTGACTTGCTTCGCACATGTCCTACAACGGCGATTCTTCCTGTCTCCCCCCGAACTCATTCTGACGCTGAAAGCGTCACCTCTCAATAACCGAGGGTGCGAGTATGGCGAGCACCCCCGGAAGTAGCATGCTTATGAGAGACAGAACTCTGAAGGAGTGCCCCACCAGAAAATTCAACGTTTCCGTGCAACACATACAAACACCACAAAATATCAACACAAAAAACACCACAAATGTCAGCACACACAAAACAAGCAAATATCGGTGCCCACATAGTGTCAGGTCTTGTGCCCGCCCGAGTCCCTCAAATCCGCCCTAAGCCATCATTGCCCCCCCCAAAACAAAAAAAACGATTTGCAAACCACACCGTGTTTAGCAAATCGATATATCTCTTCGTAAGAGATGGACAAAAATGTATTTATCAAGAAAATCAACCAAAAATGCACTCTTTGCTTAACTATTTGCAAAACAATGAGGCTTAATCAGTAAATAATTTGCAATTTTTCCATAAAATATAATGCGCATTTGTAATTTTTTTGTAATTTTACAGCCGAAATCTATCTCTTACGAAGAGAAGGACAGATATAACTCAAATAAAAAGGCTCATTAAGCTAAATAGTTAATATATTTTAAAAAAGGGACCATATGAAACACAAAATTTGTTATCTTATCTTATTGATGATGGCAATTGTTGGAATGCCTGCACTCAATGCCTGCAGAGGTGGGGGAAAGGCTGCAAAGGCTATCCAAAAAGCAGTACAAAAGCCCCCCAAAAAAGCCCCCAAAATGAACAGCAAAAAAATAACTCCAATAACAGGAAAGTCTGCTGATGATATAACAAGAGCCATCAACAAAGATAATAATAAAAATGATGACAAAGAAGAGAATTATAATGACATAGAAGGGACCGAATATAATTATTAAATAGATTTCCCATCGTCTTGCTTTATTCTTTACCGATAATTTCTCAATCTGCAAATAATGTTTTCGATTCTCAAAAAGTTTGGTATTATTCCAATGGTTTTAGTGACACTAGTGTTACTAATGCTATTCCATTCATTGAGAGCCAATCTTACTGACACTTATGACCAATCGGGAAAAACTGTTTCTGATGAAGATGTCGTATGCATCAATACGGCATCTCCAAATGATATTAGTAAAATCCTAAAAGAGAATAATTATGTAAAAAATGAAATAGACGCTCATTTCGCTGCACTGATTTTACAAAAGAGGATTAAGGAAAACGGCTCTCTTGTTAGCTTGTTTGACATTCGTAAGAACGCTTATCGCGCTTCAATCCAAGAAGTGAAAGAAAGTAAGTCTGAAACATACAAAAGTCTCTATAGGCAAATGTGTGACGAATTAGAACAGGCAGACTCCACTTTCCTTCATTCGAACAACAACAAAGAAAGTAAAGTTACTATTATAGTAAACGACATAATAAATTTCTCAGTAAATTTTGA
>Ga0310694_10002818_pt1 | contig 17431 bp, 13 predicted proteins | sample 174DNAGHGhighgp2_FD_203884 | JGI IMG/M metagenome (GOLD analysis project Ga0310694, IMG submission 203884) | Sheep rumen microbial communities from Palmerston North, Manawatu-Wanganui, New Zealand - 1742 DNA GHGhigh gp2 (v2) (version 2) | ecosystem: Host-associated > Mammals > Digestive system... | reverse complement strand
TACCTCCAGCAGCTTCAGGTACTGCTCCTTCGACAGATGCTCCTCAAGGTTCATGTGGAGGGCCGAACCACCTGTGAGGTGCTCGATGTAAGGTGCGCCGTGGAGCTTGAACTTGTCGATGACTGAGAGCGAGTCGTCCTCAACCACGTAGAAATAGGAGTTGTAGCAGTCGCGAGGTACGAAGTAGCCGTCCTCACGATCCCACTTGGCGTGCTTCACACCTACGTTTTCAGCAGGAATCATCTCGCAGTTGAACATCAGCTCCTTGGTGCGATACTGGCGGTTGTACTTCTCGATGAGTCCGAGGATGCCCTGTACGAAGGCCTTGTACTCATCGTTGGGTGTAATCTTCAGTCCCATGAACTCGGCAGCCTCTACCAGTCCGTTGATACCGATGGTGAGATACTGGCGGTTGATGTTGATGTAGCCGGCATCGAACAGCGGCAGCATGCCGTGGGCCTGCAGCTCCTTGAGGTTCTCGTTGTAGGCTGTCTGTACCTTGTGGCAGAGGTCGATGATGGTGCCCAGATACTCCAGATAGTCCATGTTGTTGTTCACGGCATACTGGATGCAGCGGTTCAGGTTGATGGTGAGCACCGACTTGGAGCCTGTGCTGACACCACCAGCTCCCAGCGTATAGCTGAAGCCGTTGTCTGTGATCTCGTTGCGCAGACGGCAGCAGCTCGACAGCGAGTCGGCATTGTCGCTCATATAGGTGAAGAAGGAGTGGCCCTCGCTGTACATCTCGGCTGTAAACTCGCTCCATTCCTTGTCGCGACACTCGCCGTTCTCATCAACCAGCAGCGCCATCGTCTCTACGGGGAAGGTGAGCAGGGTCTTCGTGCGCTCTTTGTTGAACCACTTCATGAAGCGCTTCTGCAGCCAGGAGAGACCGTCCCAGTCGGGCTGTGAGCCATCGGGGAAGTAGAATTCGCCGAAGATGCTCTGGAAATAGTACTTATCGTAGTAGGCCACGTTCCAGAACACTGCCTGATAGTTGCGTGCACCCGTAGGCTGGTTCAGGGTATAGACAATCTGCTCGAAGTAGTCGGTGATGATCTTGTCGATGGTGCGCTTCTTGAGTGAGAGGTCTGCCTGCTGGTCAGGATGCTGCCAGTAGTCCTTGCCGTATTCCTTTCCGATGAAGTAGTTCATGTACATGAGGAACTCGGGAGTGGCGCAGGCACCAGAAAGCATGGAGCTGACCATGAACACCATGTTGACGAAACCACCGGCAAACGACTTAAGGTTGGTGGGAGCTGTGGAGTTGCCACCGATGGCTGTGGTGCCGCCAATGAGCCAGGGGTACATCGTGATGGAGGCGCAGTAGTTGGCCAGCGAGGTCTCGTCGTTCTTATATATAAAGTGGTGTGTCAGCTTGTCGATATACTCGTCGGCCAACTGCTTGCCGTACATCTTCTTGATACGGTCGGTCAGCAGACGACGGTTCAGGCGAATGAAGTTTGATTTGGGCAGCTCACCAATGAGGGTTGCAATATTTTTGTGCTCCACATTGGCATTGGCGTCATATTTTGAACCAGTGGCTGCGTTGACCGATTCCATGTATTCGGAAAGGAACATCATCTTCTCCAGCGTCTCGCGATCCTCGGTGTGCTCCTGGCGGTAGAGGATGAAAGACTTTGCCACCTTGTAGAAGCCTTCGCGCATCAGGGCTTCCTCTACCTGGTTCTGAATATCCTCCACTTTGATGTCGTCATGAATATCCAAGTGGCTGATAATCTTAGAGATAGTGCTTAGGTCAGCAGGTTCTTCCACACTGTCGAACGCCTTGGTAATGGCGTTCATGATCTTGTCGAGCGAGAAGCGATCTTTGGAACCATCTCGCTTCGTGATGGTAAAGTTTTTGATTTCCATTGTTATGTTTTGTTATCTTGTTTTATTTAGTCTTGGTTGTCAAGAAGTTATCCGTTTTGGACAACTTTTTAATTTCGCGTTTCCGAAAAGTTTTCCATTTCGTAAAACCGAAATCGAGTGCAAAGGTATAAAAAAATAACGATACGGCAAACCTTTTCTTGGAAAATTTTTCTCAAAAAACTCAAAAACTTTTCTCGGTATTGAAGATGAGAGATTTTTTTTCTTCAATTGTTTGCAGGTTTCGCAAAAGTTTGCTATCTTTGCAGGCACCAATGACAGTATTCCGCACGAAGGGGCTGACCCTTGTGCGTAGAGAAATGTATAAAGATTACTATGATTGAACTAAGAAATGAACAGTTGGTGATTCGTGTCGCCGAGAAGGGAGCCGAGCTCCAGAGTGTGAAAAACGGAGAGGGTAGGGAGTATATGTGGCAGGCTGGCGAGAAGTGGCCCAGGCATTCGCCCATCTTGTTCCCCATCGTCTGCAGCGTGAATAACGACACCTATGTGGTTGACGGCAAGACCTATCACCTGCCGCGTCACGGTTTTGCACGCGACATGGACTTCACCCTCATCAGCCAGACAGAAACAAAGGTGACGCTGGCTCTGCATGAGTCGGAAGAGACGCTGAAGGTGTATCCCTTCCGCTTCAACCTTGCTGTGACCTACCGTCTGGAGGACAACAAGATACATGTCATCTGGCATGTAGAGAACACGGACAACCAGGAGATTCACTTCCAGATAGGCGGTCATCCTGCCTTCAACGTTCCTGGCGGCAAACTGGATGGTATCATCAAACTGGATAACGACCAGCCGATGGACTCGCTGAAGAGCTATATCGATGGTAGTCACGATATGGTGGAAGTGCCGTTGGAGGCTGACGGAGGTGTCATGAAACTCAACGACAACTTTTTCCGTAACGACTCGGTGAAGATTCACAAGTGTCAGACGCATCGTGCCATGCTGATGGATATCAATGGTGAGCCTGCCGTGACGGTAGAGTACAAGGCGCCAGTCTGTGCCTTTTGGAGTCCTTACGGCAAGGACGCTCCCTTCGTCTGCATCGAACCGTGGTATGGCTTAGGTGATCCCAGAGACTTCAAGGGTGAGTTCAAGGACAAGCCCCTGATGAACCACCTGCTGCCTGGTGCCTCGTTCATGGGCAAATATACCATTATCTTTTAACGCGCGTGTCGCTATTATAAAAACAGCAAACCGAATATGAAGAAACTTCTTTTTTCTATTGCGATGATGGCAGCAATGACTACCGCATCGGCTCAGAAAATGCTGGTGCTCTACTATTCAGAAACAGGCGTTACCAAGGCTGTGGCCGAGGAACTGCAAAAGCAGACAGGTGCCGATATGGAAGCTGTAGAAGCTGTGGAACCCTATACGGGTATCTTCCAAGAGACCATAGAGCGTGGTCAGCGCGAGATGCAGAGCGGAGAGATGCCAGCCCTGAAGCCGCTGACGAAGAAGGTGGCCGACTACGATATCGTGTTCCTAGGCTATCCTATCTGGTTTGGCACCTATGCCAATCCCATCGCCACACTGGTTAAGAATGAGGACTTCGCAGGAAAGAAGATTGTTCCCTTCTGTACCTTCGGTAGCGGAGGTCTGAACACTTCGAGCGATGCACTGAAGAAGGCATTGCCCAAGGCACAGATCATGGAGGGTTATGGTGTGCGTACTGCCCGTGTGAAGGCTGCTGCCCGTGAACTTGACCGTTTCCTGAAGGAGCAGGGCTACAAGAAAGGCAGCGTAGAACCGTTACCCTCATACTCAGCCCAGCAGCCTGTGACCGATGAAGAGCGTGCTCTCTTCGATGCCGCCTGCTCCAGCTATCAGTTCCCGTTGGGCACACCCCAGACTGTTGGCAGGCGCACCACCCCTGACGGTACTGACTATCAGTTCACAGTGAAGGGCCGTGGTTTCAATGGCGAGGAGTCTACCTCTACTATCTATGTGACCGTAGGCAATGCCGAAGGCGACAAGCCTGAGTTTACGCAGGTAGTGAGATGAAAGAGGAGCAAACAAACATGAACAGACGACTATTCCTGCGGAAACTGGGAATAGGCGCAGGATCAGCATTGGCCATGATGGCAATGGATTCACTGAATGTGCTGGCAGGTAGCAGGCTGACCATTGGTAACGACCAACCAAAAGCCGACGACGTGAAGAACCAGATGACCTACAGGGTGCAGCATGGGTCGGGTGAGAAGATATCGTTGCTGGGCTTCGGCATGATGCGATTGCCCAACGATCAGGAGGAGGTGAACGGGCTTGTTGACTATGCCATAGCGCACGGCGTGAACTACTACGACACTGCTCCGATGTATATGGGCGGACAGTCAGAGGTGCTGATGGGCAATGCCCTGTGTCGTCACCCCAGAGAGAAATACTATGTGGCCACGAAGATGTCGAACCAGAACAGACGTCTATGGAACTTTGACGACTCAAAGCGCATGTACGAGGAGTCGATGGAGCGTCTGAAGGTGGACTATATAGACTACTACCTGTTGCACAGTATCGGCGGCGGCATGGACTCGCTGAAAGGGCGCTTCCTGGATAACGGTATCCTCGACTTCCTGCTGAAAGAACGTGAGGAAGGGCGTATCAAGCATCTGGGATTCTCGTACCACGGCGATGTGCGCGACTTTGACTGGCTGCTGGACCGTCAGGAGGAGTACCACTGGGACTTTGTACAGATACAGATGAACTTCCTGGACTGGCGGCACGCCTCGTTGAGACAGGGACGCCGACATGATGCCGATGCAGAATACCTGTATGAGAAATGTGAGAGAGTAGGGGTGCAGTGTGTGGTGATGGAACCGCTGCGAGGCGGTGCCTTCGGAAATATGGCACAGGAACTGACAAACCAGCTGAAAGCTGTACGTCCTGACGACAGTACCGCACGCTGGGCATTCCGCTGGGTGGGCTCATATACGAACATCCTGACGGTGCTGAGTGGTATGAACCGCATGGACCATCTGGAAGATAATGTGGCTACCTTCTCGCCACTGGATCCTTGCACAGAGCAGGAAAACAAGTTGCTGGCAGAGATTGCCGACCAGATGGCTGGCTTCCCCACCATCCCCTGTACCACCTGTGCCTATTGTATGCCCTGTCCGTTTGGTGTGGATATCCCTGCCAACTTCGCCTACTACAATGAGGCGGTCAACGAGCATCTGCTGCCGCTACCCGACAAACAGGCTGCCGACTATATGGAGCGTAAACTGAAGTTTGCCGAAGGCCTGAAGAAGGCGCTACCCGATGCCGAGAAGTGGGCCAGCCAGTGTACTGATTGCGAAGCCTGTCTGCCGAAGTGTCCGCAGCAGATACGAATACCCAACCAGATGGCTCGTATTGTGGAAACGTTGAGAAAAAGATAAAAATCCAAATAAATTTGGTTTTTCGCTCGCTTTGCACTACCTTTGACTGCGTCGAAGGTACTCTCGCTCGGAAAAATCCAAATAAATTTGGTTTTTCGCTCGCTTATTCGTACCTTTGCACCCCGAAACGAAAAACGAGCGATGAAACTGTATTCCGACGAAGAATTAGCACAGATACTTGACCAGGAAATATTCCACCAGATAAGTACCGTAGCCGACAGGCTGGGGGTGGAATGTTACGTGGTGGGTGGCTTTGTGCGCGACATCTTCTTGGAACGCCCCTCGAACGATATAGACGTGGTGGTAGTAGGCAGTGGTATCGCCGTAGCCAAGGAGCTGAAAACGCAGCTTGGTCGTAAGGCTCATCTCTCCGTATTCAAGAACTTCGGTACGGCACAGGTGAAGATCAATAAAAGTCCAGAATGTAGCCTGGAGGTTGAGTTCGTGGGAGCACGCAAGGAAAGCTACAGTCATGACTCGCGCAAGCCCATTGTAGAGAATGGTACATTGGAGGATGACCAGAACCGTCGCGACTTCACCATCAATGCGATGGCCATCTGCCTAAACAAAGAACGCTTTGGCGAGCTGGTGGACCCCTTCAACGGGCTGGCCGACCTGGAGGATGGTATCATTGCCACACCTCTGGATCCGGAGGTAACCTTCAGTGACGACCCGTTGCGCATGATGCGTTGTATCCGTTTTGCCACCCAACTGAACTTCCAGATCGAGGACGAGACCTTCGAGGCACTGGAGCGTATGGCCTCGCGTATAAAAATTGTCAGCGGCGAGCGTATAGAGGTGGAGCTGAACAAGATTATGATGTCGGCACATCCCAGCAAAGGCTTTGTGGATCTGCAGCGCTCAGGTCTTCTGAATATTATTCTGCCCGAGGTGGCTGCTCTTGATATTGTGGAGCAAAAGAACGGTCGTGCCCATAAGAATAACTTCTATCATACCCTCGAGGTGCTGGAGAACGTTGCTTCAGTTCATAGTTCAGAGTTCATAGTTCATAATATAAACCCAGCCGGTGAATCGGCGCAGCCCAACTATGAACTTAGAACTATGAACTATGAACTATATTTACGCTGGGCTGCCCTACTTCATGACATCGGCAAGACAAAGACCAAGCGATGGGATCCTGCCATTGGATGGACTTTCCATAATCATAACTTCGTGGGAGCGAAGATGGTGGGTGAGATATTCCGTAGGCTGAAACTTCCCATGGGTACGGAGATGAAATATGTGCAGAAACTGGTTGACCTGCACATGCGTCCGCAGGTAATTGCTGACAGCGAGGTGACTGATTCAGCCGTGCGTCGTCTGCTGAACGATGCCGGCGATGATATTGATGACCTGATGACGCTCTGCGAGGCCGATATCACGTCGAAGAACGAGGTGAAGAAGAAAATCTTCCTTGAGAACTTCCGTATGGTACGTGAAAAACTGGCCGACCTGAAGGAGAAAGACTACAAACGACTGTTGCAACCCTGCATTGACGGCAATGAGATTATGGAGCTATTTAATCTGAAACCCAGTCGAGAGGTGGGCGTGCTGAAGCAGACGCTGAAGGATGCTGTTCTTGACAATAAGGTAGAGAATGAGCGTGAGCCTCTGATGCAACTGCTGATGCAGAAAGCCCGTGAGATGGGGTTACAGTAGCGGGGAGAACAGACGTGTTAACGACTCGCCCAAACGAGTCAGAATGGTCATATTCTGGAATTTCGGATTCTTAGTAAGTGTGATGGACTGTGTCTCGTCGGCAAGGAACATCTGGCGGAAATTCTGAGCCAGTGCCTTGTCGTAGAAGAAGGTGTTGGCTTCAAAGTTGTTCTCAAACGAACGGAAGTCAACATTGGTTGATCCGCATGTGCACACGGAATCGTCGCAGACCATGAGTTTGGAATGAAGGAATCCTGCTTGATAGAAAGATACCTTGATGCCTGCTTTCGATGCCTCGCGCAGATAGCTGCGACTAGCCCATTCCGTGAAACGGGCATCGCTCTTGGCTGGTACCAGGATGCGCACATCGACACCCGACTGTGCTGCCATCTGCAAGGCAGCATGGATGCCCATCGTAGGAAGGAAGTAGGGCGTCTCAATATAGATGTATTTCTTGGCAGCCATGATGATGCGCATGTAACCCTGCATAATCTCTGGATAGCTAGCCGTAGGTGCACTGGTGACGGTCTGTAGAACCCCTCCTGATTTTCCTGAATGGAACGAGGATCGGGTAGATGCAGATTCCGTAGTGTAATTCTCTTCTTCTGAAAGGGTAGTGGAAGGATAGTATGTCTTTTCGCTGAGCAGGGTGCGATCGACAAAATACCAGTCAATAAGAAAGGCGCGTTGCAGGGAATAAACGCCACGCCCTTCAACACGTACCATCGTGTCGCGCCAAGGTTGCTTACCCGTCCCTTTTACATAGCGTAGGGCGATATTCATGCCACCAATATAGCCCACACGTCCGTCTATGACCATAATCTTGCGATGGTTGCGGTAGTTGGCCTTGCTGGTGAAACGTGGGAAACGCACAGGCATGAACGGCTCCACTTCGATACCCTCAATACGCATGCGTTCGAAGAAGGCATCCTTGACGTTCCAGCAACCCACATCGTCATAAACAATGCGTACCTCCACCCCCTGACGTCGTTTGGCAATGAGGGCATCGCTGACTAGTCTTCCCAGAGCGTCGTCTTTAAAGATGTAGATATCGATGTGAATATGACTCTCTGCTGCGGCAATATCGCGTAGTAGTTGAGGGAAAAACTGGTAGCCATTGACCAATACTTCCACCTTATTATTATTAAAAGGCAGCGAGAAACTTTGGTTCACAAAGAGGTCGATGACGGGCTTGTGCTTCTCTGGCAACGATAGGTCTCGTTGCTCTACGAACTCCAGCATCGACCGTTTGGTGAGCTGGTCCATGGAGCGTCGGCTGATGTAGCGTTCCTTGCGACGGTTCACACCAAAGAAAAGGTAGGCCACGACACCTGCTATGGGAAGGAAATAGATGACGAGTGCCCATGCGATGGTCTTTGCTGGCTGACGGTTGTCAAGGACGACGTGGATAATAGCGCCGATGACAATGATTCGCCATAACCAATAGATGATGCCCAGTACACTCATTTTGATGTTTCAGGTTTCAGGTTTCAAGTTTTAATCTTACTATCACTCTATGTCTATGAGTTTATGCGTTTGCAAAGACAGTCGCCACTGGGGGTGTGTCTTGATGTATTCTACGCAGGCATGGGTGATGGCTTTGTTCTTCGCAGCATCGCCTGTATCACAGGGTTGCAGGTACAAGTGAATGACGGATGGTGGAAGGGAGAAAGAGGATAATCTTTCTGCTGTATGCTCGTCGAACACAATTTTGATTTCGTCAGGCATTCTCATGCCACTTTCCACTTTCCACTTTCCATCTTCTTTCGGCGATACTGTCAGCCAGTCGAGGTTCTGTGGGGCTGGACGTGTGCCGTTGCTCTCCATCGCCACTTCGTAGCCGTGATGGTGGAGCAGGTCCACGAAGGTCTCGTCAACCTGTAGGGTAGGCTCGCCGCCTGTCAGAACAACAAAACGAGTGTCATAGGGCAGGATGGTAGCGAGTATGTCCTTGTCGGTCATCTCCTGATATGAGTCAAACTCCGTATCGCAGAACGGACAGCGCAGGTTGCATCCGGCAAAGCGGATGAACATTGCTGCACGGCCTGTATTGTGGCCTTCACCCTGCAGTGAATAGAAGATGTTGTTGACGCGGAAAGTCCTCATGGCGCATTAAAACCTCAAACCTTAATCCTCAAATCTCAAACCTCAGATCTCATAGATGGCAATGTTGCCTTCACTCTCCTGTACATGTGCTTTATAGCAAGTGTCAATCTGCTCCACACACCAGCGGGCGATGTTCTCAGCCGTTGGATTGAACGGCAGCACGTCGTTCAGGTTTTGGTGATCCAGACGTTTTTTGATTTTTCGTTTGATTTCTGTGAAGTCGACCACCATCCCGTTGTTGTTCAGCTCCTCGGCCTTACAGTAAAGGGTGATGATCCAATTGTGTCCGTGCAGCTGTGTGCACTTGCTTTCGTAGTCGAGCACCAAGTGGTGGCTGGCCGACACTTCAATTTTCTTTTGAATGTAATACATGATTTATATTTCGTTTTAGACAATGAGATCGCTGCCCAGCCGTCGGGCCAGAGCGTCGCGAATCTCCTTGGTATCCATATATTCTTGTAATAGTTTCTTTGTCTGTTCCATATTGCTCCCTAACAGGTGCAACTGTTGCTGAATGGTCTTCAGCCGTTTCTCCATAATGTCGAGCCGATAGTCCATCACCAGATGGAGGATGCGTTGGCGCAGACGGACTGTCTTTTCCTGCTGTTGCTTATCCTTGTTCTCATCCTCCTTGTCGAACTTGAAACGACCTCCCAGCTGATGACGGTCTATGGCCAGACGCGTAGCCAACTGGCTGATCTGTAAGTCTGGATGGCTGCAAAAGTAGGTTTCGGCTTTAAAACCCTCATCGTTCTGGCGTGCGACGGCCTCAGCAAGTATCTGATTGTAGATGGGTTGCGAGAAGAGAAGCTCGTCCTGTGACAGGTCGTAGTTGATATATTGTGACACAGAGAGACTGATCTTGGTGCCGTTGTCGGTCTCTACATCCTCAAAGATGATTTCTTCACCATGACGTATGATCTCGCGTAGCAGCAGCAACTCAATTTGCGAGGCTGCTCCGATGGTGGCCGACGTTGGTTTCGACGTTGGGGAGACAGCCGTACCTTCGTTCTTCCTCTCTTCTCTTTCCCTCTCCTTTTCTTTTTCCTCAATGCCTGCACGGATGTATTTGTTCATCTCGGAAATGAGCGTCTGTTCCTTGATACCTATGCGTCGTGACAGGTCGCTGATATAGGTGGAACGTAGTATCTGGTCAGGGATTACGGCAATACTCTTCACGATGCCGGCAATGCCCTCGGAACGTTTCACGGGGTCGCTGATGTTTTCAACAGTCAGTCGGGTCTTGAACGTGATGAAGTCCGTCTGGTTCTCCTCGATATAGCGTTTCAGCTCTTCCGTAGAATGCTTGCGTGCGAACGAGTCAGGATCGTCGCCATCGGGCAGCAGCAACACCTTGATGTTCATGCCCTCCTGCAGCAGCATGTCGGTACCACGCATGGCAGCATGGATGCCCGCCTCATCGCCGTCGTAGAGTAGGGTGATGTTTGAGGTGAAACGGTGCAGGATATGTATCTGGTGTATGGAGAGTGCTGTGCCGCTGTTGGCTACCACGTTCTCTATGCCTGCCTGATGCATGGCGATGACGTCGGTATAGCCTTCCACCATAAACACGCGGTCTTCCTTCACGATGGCTTTCTTCGCCTGATAAATGCCGTAGAGCTCACGCTCCTTGTGGTAAATGTCGGAGTCGGGTGAGTTGACATATTTTTGTGCCACACCCTTGGTGCGTGAGTCGAGCACACGTCCGCCAAAGGCCACCACCTTGCCACTAACGTTGAACCAGGGGAAGATGGCACGACCACTATAACGGTCAATCAACTGTCCTTTATCTTCCTCTGTATTGTCTTTGTCTCCTTCTATCTTTCTCTCGTAGCAAAGACCTGTCTTCAACAGGAACTCTGGCTGATAACCTTTCTTGATGGCAGCCTTCGACAGCGCATCGCGTTTCTGTGGCGCATAGCCCAACTGGAACTTCTCGATGATGTCGTCGCGTATGCCGCGGCTGCGGAAGTATTGTTTGCCAATAGCCACGCCATCGGGGTCGGTCTTCAGAATGTCGTGGAACCAGTCCTTGGCCCACTCGTTAACAATGAACATCGACTCGCGCTCGCTTTGTGCCGTACGTTCCTCGTCAGTCAGTTCCTTCTCAACAATCTCAATGTTGTATTTCTTCGCCAGCCAGCGCAGGGCTTCGGGATAGGTTATCTGCTCGTGTTCCATTAGGAATCCGGCTGGCGTACCACCCTTACCGCATACAAAGCAATGACAGATGTTCTTGGCAGGAGATACCATAAAAGAAGGATTGCGGTCGTCGTGGAATGGGCACAAGCCCTTATAGTTCACGCCCGCTTTCTTCAGCGTCACGAACTCACCTACGACGTCAACAATCTTTGCTGCATCGATAATTCTGTCAACGGTTGCCCTGTCAATCATAAAATTCAGACGCAAAGGTACAACAATTTCTTCAATTACCAACAAATCGGTGATGTTTTTTTTGGTGGTTTGTGAAATAAGTCGTATCTTTGCAATCGAAAGGTATAAATAAACCATGTATATTGCCGTATCAGGAAACATTGGAAGCGGAAAATCGACGCTGACACAGATGCTTGCCCGTCACTACGGGTGGGAGGCACGTTTCGAGGCCGTTAGCGACAATCCCTATCTGGAGGACTACTACCGTGACATTCAACGGTGGTCGTTCAATCTGGAGGTGTTCTTCCTGAAAGAGCGCTTCCGCGACCTGCTGGCCATAGCACAGGCCGACCACACCATCATTCAGGACCGTTCCATCTTTGAGGGCGTCTATGTGTTCATGGAGAACAACCGTGACATGGGCAACCTCAGCGACCGTGATTATGCGACCTACATGGAGCTGTTCGAACAGATGATGTCGGTTGTCAGCTATCCCGACCTCATGATCTACCTGCGTGCCTCTGTCCCCCATCTGGTGGGTAACATCCAGAAACGCGGACGCGACTATGAGCAGACCATGCAGTTGGAATACCTCGAGAACCTGAATCGCCGTTACGAGGACTTTATATACAAAATGTATCGTGGGCGCGTGATGGTCATCGAGAAAGATTCTCTCGACTTTCAGCATAATCCCAAGGACTTCGCTAAGATTGTCGATCGCATCGACCAGACCCTCTTCGGACTCTTTGAATTGTAATTTGTAAATCGTCAAATTGAAATAGAATCATGCATATCGCAGTAGCAGGAAACATTGGTAGTGGCAAGACCACCCTGACCAAGATGCTGGCCCACCGTTACGGATGGACCCCAAGATTTGAACCAGTAGATAACAATCCCTACCTGGCCGACTTCTATGCCGACATGAAACGGTGGTCGTTCAATCTGCAGGTCTATTTCCTTAACAAACGCTTCAAGGAAGTGGTTGAGATTTCCAAGTCGCAAGAAACAATCATTCAGGACCGCACCATCTTTGAGGATGCCTGTATCTTTGCTCCCAACCTTCATGGACAGGGCATGATGAGTGACCGCGACTTTGCCAACTACAAAGACCTGTTCGACCTGATGATGTCGCTGGTAAAGTTGCCTGATTTGATGATTTACATCCGCTCGTCTATTCCTACGCTAGTAGCACAAATCCAGAAGCGTGGTCGTGAGTATGAGCAGACTATGCGCCTTGATTATTTGGAAGGCCTCAGCCGTCGTTACGAAGAGTGGATAGATACCTATAAGGGACAGCTCATCGTCATCGATGGCGACCATTGTAAGTTTGGCGACAATCCTGAGCACTTCAAGCAGGTCACCGATATGATCGATGCTAAGCTCTACGGTCTGTTCCCCATGGAGTAGGACCGTCGCTCATCTTCCACACGAAACAAACAATCCTTTTCTCATAAAACCACTAATGAAAACAAAAACTATTCTTACTTTCTTTGTGCTCGCATGGCTTGCGACGACATCTGTAAGTGCCCAATACAAGTATGCATGGCAAAATCCTGATCTGCCTCGTGCAGAGCGTGTAGAGAGCCTGTTGGGAATGCTGACACCTGAAGAGAAGGTGGGTCTGATGATGAACAAGAGTGTTAGCATCGACCGTCTGGGTATTCCGTCGTATAACTGGTGGAGTGAGGCTTGTCACGGTGTGCGCCAGGGTGGCTATACCGTCTATCCTCAGCCCATTGGTCTGGCTGCTGCCTTCAGCGAACAGCTGGTATATGATGTCTTCTCGCAGGTTTCTGACGAGGCCCGTGCCAACTGGAACCGTACTGACCACAACGCCCCCAAGCTGTTCAACGTGCCACAGGGTGTGACCTACTACCCAGGCAATCCGGAGCTGACCTTCTGGTGTCCTAACGTCAATATCTTCCGTGACCCTCGTTGGGGACGTGGACAGGAGACATGTGGCGAGGATCCTTATCTGAATGCTGTGTTGGGAGTACAGACCGTATTGGGTATGCAGGGCAACAACGACAAGTATTTCAAGACCCATGCCTGTGCCAAGCACTATGCCGTACACAGTGGTCCGGAGCCCCTGCGCCATTCCATGAATGTAGAACCTACCAACCGTGACCTGTGGGAGACCTATCTGCCTGCCTTCAAGGCACTGGTCAAGAAAGCCAATGTTCGCGAGGTGATGTGTGCCTATCAGCGTTTTGAGGGCAAGCCCTGTTGTACCAGCGACCGTCTGCTCATCGACATCCTGCGCAACAAGTGGGGTTACGATGCCATCGTGCTTACTGACTGTGACGCCATCAACAATTTCTATAATAAAGGCCAGCACGAGACGCATAAAGACCCGTTGAGTGCCTCTGTCGATGCTGTGCTCAATGGTACCGACCTGGAGTGTGGCAAGGTGTTTATGTCGCTGGCTGAAGGTCTGAAGAAGGGCCTTATCAAGGAGAGTGACCTCGACAAGCACCTGCGTTATACGCTGATGGGACGTTTCGAACTGGGTATGTTCGATCCTGCTGAGATGTTGCCATGGGCTACGATTCCAGCATCCAACATCAGTAGTGAGGAGCACGACCAGTTGGCTACACAAGCTGCCCGTGAGTCGATGGTACTGTTGGAAAACAAAGGTGGGGTGCTGCCTCTGTCGAAGAGCATCAAGACGCTGGCTGTCATCGGTCCTAATGCAGACGATATTGAGTTGCTAAATGGTAACTATGGCGGCACACCGACAGATAACCACAAGCACTCGCTCCTGGAGGGTATTAAGAATGCGGTACCTGGTGCGAAGATTATCTATCAGAAGGCTTGTGAGCTGAACGACGAATACTCAACTATCCATCACCTTCAGGACTTCAACGGAGGCAAGGGTGTGCTGGTAGAGTTCTGGAATAGCGAGACATCGCCTTTCGAGGGCGAGACACCTGCTCCTGTCAAGAGTGGCTACTATAACGAACTGAACTTCTCCACCTTTGGTGCCTGGGGCTTTGCCGAGGGCGTCAGCAACGACAATATCTGCGTGCGTATTAGCGGTAAATATACCGCTACGTTTACTGGTGAGATGAAGTACACGCTGATGAGCGACAACGGTTATGTGTTGAAGGTCAACGGCGAGGTGGTAGAAGAAAACAAGGGCGGTGGTCGTCGTGGTTTCGGCTTCGGACGCCGTGGTGGTGTTGAGTATAAGTCATTCAACGTAGAGCAGGGCAAGGACTATGATGTGGTCATCGAATACCGTCGTGGCAAAGGTCAGTTCGCCATGCTGCGTGGTGACATCTGCGAGCGCAAGCTGGTTGATTTTACTAATCTTGCCAACGAGGTGAAGGATGCCGATGCTATCATCATTATTGGCGGTATCTCTGCCCGTATGGAAGGCGAGGGCGGTGACAAGCAGACCATCGAACTGCCGAAGGTACAGCAGATGCTCGTCAAGGCGATGCACCAGACCGGACGTCCCGTCATCTTCGTCAACTGCTCTGGCTCAGCCATCGCTTTCGGCAGCGTAGAGGGACAGTATGATGCTTTGCTGCAGGCGTGGTATCCTGGTCAGGGTGGTGCCAAGGCTTTGGCCGAGGTGCTCTTTGGTGACTACAACCCTGGTGGCAAGTTGCCTGTGACGTTCTATCGCTCTAACGAGGACCTGCCCGACTTCCTGGACTACTCCATGAAGAACCGCACCTACCGTTACTTCACTGGCCAACCGCAGTACGCTTTCGGCTACGGTCTGAGCTACACCACGTTCAGCGTTGGTAAGGGTAAGATGACTGCCAAGTCTGCTAAGATGGGTAAGTCCAACAAAGCCTATACCGTACTGGCTATTCCCGTTACCAATACCGGCAAGCGCGAGGGCACCGAGACCGTTCAGGTTTATGTGAAACGTCTAGGCGATGCTGGTGCTCCCATCAAGGCGCTGAAGGGTTTCCAGAAACTTACGCTGAAGCCTGGTGAGACCAAGAAGGCTGTGATAGCTCTCGATGCTGAAGCCTTTGAGTACTACGACGAAATGATTGACGAGCTGGCTGTGAAGCCTGGTAAATACCAGATTCTCTACGGCACTTCATCGCTCGATAGCGATTTGCAGTCGTTCGATTTCACTGTGAAATGATTTCTCTTTTATTAATCCAATATGTTTAACCCATAAAACCTAAACAACAATGAAAAAGTATGTATGTGATGTCTGCGGTTATGAGTATGATCCCGCAGTTGGCGATCCTGACAATGGTATAGCTCCAGGCACAGCCTTTGAAGACCTGCCCGATGACTGGGCTTGCCCTATCTGTGCTGTAGGTAAGGACCAGTTTAGTGAGGCTTGAACAGAAACCTCTATTGTATGATTTCAATTGAGGAAGTATTGCGAATAGCGATTGATGCGCATGAAGGTCAGAAAGATCTTGATGGTAAGCCAGTCATCCTGCATCCGTTGGCTGTGGGGTTGGCTGGCAAGAACCGACAGGAGATGATTGCAGGAATCCTTCACGACGTGGTGGAGGATACTGCATATACGTTCGACGACTTGTTGGCAAAAGGGGTTGAGGCGGAGGTGATAGATGCTTTGCGCCTGCTGACCCACGAGAAGGGAACCGACTATTATGACTACGTGCAACGCGTCATCGACTCGGGCAATCCGATAGCCTTGGCCGTCAAGAAGAATGACTTGACGCATAACCTTGCCCGTGGTCGTGCTGGTGGACATTGGAAACAGGTTCAAAAACACGAGAAAGCCCTTAAGATGATAGAAAAAAGAAACCCCGCTACGACCTAAGTCTTCGCGGGGTTCATAATGAAAGGAGGAGTGGTACCTCCAGGAATCGAACCGGGGACACACGGATTTTCAGTCCGATGCTCTACCAACTGAGCTAAGGCACCATCATGTGTTCGTTGCAATCCTTTCGTTTGCGGGTGCAAAGGTACTACAAAAAAAATAATTGACCAAACATTTAGCCAATTATTTTGCAGTTTTTAAGAATTTTCCCTTATACAGTAGCTAATTCCTCACCTTTCGCTCTTCACTTCTCACTTATCAAGGGGTTCCACCCCTGTGCTTTCAGCTCAAACTCCTGGTTGTCGCGTGTGACGAGTTGTAATCCGAACTTCTCCTCGGTGATGTGTCCGATGAGGTGTACATCCTCGATGGCCTTCACTTTCTCAAGATCGCCAATGGGTACGGTGAATAGCAGTTCGTAGTCCTCGCCGCCGTTGAGAGCACAGGTTGTGACGTTCATGTTCAGTTCCTCGGCCATCACAGCTGTCTGGTAGTCGATGGGCAACTCCTTCTCATAGATGCGGCAGCCCACATGCGACTGACGGCAGATGTGGTGCAGTTCGCTGGAGAGTCCGTCGCTCACATCCATCATCGCTGTTGGACGGATGCCTGCCTCGCGCAGACGCTGGATGATGTCACCACGGGCCTCGGTCTGCAATTGACGTTGTAGCAGGTACTCCTTGCCGGCGAAGTCGGGCGTTGCTATCGTAGAGAATTGGGCGTTGAGTGTTGAGAGCTTTTCCTGATTACCCTCTTTCTTTGCCTCTGCCATCTTCTTTTGCAACTCGTTCACCTGCGTGTAATAGACGCTCTTCTCGCGCTCCAACAACTGGAGTCCCATGTAGGCAGCACCAAGGTCGCCTGAGACGCAGATGAGGTCGGTATTCTTGGCGCCGTTGCGATAGACGATGTCGTCCTTGCGGGCCTCGCCGATACAAGTGATGCTGATGGCCAGTCCGGTGTAGCTGGAGGTGGTGTCGCCCCCCACGATATCGACGTTCCATTTCTCACAGGCCAGTCGCAGACCGCTGTAGAACTGTTCCATGTCTTCGACTGTGAAACGCTTGCTCAGCGCCAGCGAGACAGTCATCTGTCGTGGTGTGCCGTTCATAGCAAAGATATCGCTGATGTTGACCATCGCCGACTTGTAGCCCAGATGCTGCAGGTCGATATAGGTCAGGTCGAAGTGGACACCCTCCATGAGCAGGTCGGTGGTGATGAGCACTTGCGTGTCGGGGTAGGAGAGTACGGCGCAGTC
>Ga0310694_10002816_pt1 | contig 17434 bp, 15 predicted proteins | sample 174DNAGHGhighgp2_FD_203884 | JGI IMG/M metagenome (GOLD analysis project Ga0310694, IMG submission 203884) | Sheep rumen microbial communities from Palmerston North, Manawatu-Wanganui, New Zealand - 1742 DNA GHGhigh gp2 (v2) (version 2) | ecosystem: Host-associated > Mammals > Digestive system... | reverse complement strand
GCGAAAAAATTTGGCGGAAAGGCAGAAATTGTATTACCTTTGCAGTGTTCTATTAAAGTAGTACACTAAAACACTAATAAATATGATTGAAGTCAGTAACATCAGTTTCAACTACCCGGGCCAGAAGGAACGGGTGTTTGACGGTTTCAGCCTTAGGCTGGAGGAGAACAAGATCTACGGATTGTTAGGTAAGAACGGTACGGGCAAGTCGACGCTGCTCTATCTCATCGCCGGTCTGCTGCGGCCGAAGAGCGGTTCGGTGTGTTGCGATAGTATCGCAACATACAAGAGACCGGCAGAGGTGTTGGAGGAGATATTCCTCGTGCCGGAGGAGTTCGAGCTGCCGTCGATGACGCTGAAGCGCTATGTGGAGCTTAACGCCCCCTTCTATCCGAAGTTCAGTCAGGAACGCCTGGAGGCTTGTCTGCAGGACTTTGAACTGACGGCCGACCTCGATCTTGGTGCCCTGTCGATGGGACAGAAGAAGAAGGTCTTCATGTCGTTCGCATTGGCCACGAACACCAAGCTACTGCTGATGGACGAGCCGACGAACGGCCTGGACATCCCCTCGAAGAGCCAATTCCGTAAGACCGTGGCACAGAACATGAGCGACGACCAGACCATCATCATCTCAACACACCAGGTTCACGACGTGGAGGCGCTGCTCGACCACATCCTGATGCTGAACCAGCGCGAGCTGCTGCTCAATGCCTCGGTGCAGGAGGTCATGGAGAAGTACGTCTTCGAGTACCGCCAGCCCGGCGAGATGGACGACACGGTGCTCTATGCCGAGCCCACGCTGCAGGGCAACGCGGTGATGGCTCAGCGCCAGGAAGGTCAGGCCGAGACACAAGTGAACCTCGAACTATTGTTTAACGCTGTAACGAAAGGATTGGTAAAATGAAACAGTTTGATATGACACGCTTCGGGCGCGTGCTGAAGCTCGATTTCTTTGAAGGCCGCAAGGCCATGATGTGGGGCACACTTTGTATGCTGCTGCTCTATCTGTTCTTCTTCTGGTTTGCCCATAACATCGGTGTCCATGACTTCAGATTTGATGACTACAACATCAACCCTGCCGAGGCGCTGCGAATGCGCATGAATGCCATCTGCGAGGGCGTCGCCGTGTTTAGTGCGATAGCCCTGTTCATCTTCTTCCTGATTACGGCCAGCACACTCTATCGCGGCGAGCAGAAGAAGCAGCAGCGCATAGCTTGGCTGATGCTGCCGGCAACGAATCTGGAGAAGTTTATGTCGCGCTGGATTTATATGTTGGCCTTTTCGATAGTGGGCGGCGTGCTGCCGTTCTTCGTGGCCGACGGCATCCACATGGGCTATCTGTGGATGGCTGGTAATCCGGTGGTCGATGCCACGAGCTATATCCTCAAAGTCCTCCCTCGCGTCTCTTTGCCATACTCCCCGTTGGCAAAAGTTGTGGATCTCTATCTCGTCTGGGTGACCATCCACAGCCTCTATCTCCTGGGCGGTGTGCTGTTCAAGAAGTTCCACTTCATTGCCACTACGGCTGTGTTTGCTGTGGCCATGGCGTGCTTCGCTACAGTGTATAATTCGCTGGGCTATCGCGACACCCCCACGCCGCCAGACTATATCTTGGGTAATATCATCTCGATTGGCTTCTCCGTCTGTCTTATCGCCCTCTTCACCTGGTTGGCCTACTGGCTCTTCTGCCGCTGGCAGGTTGTAACCCATAAATTTGCAAACGTATGAACTTCACGAACGACAAAGCAATATACATCCAGATGGCCGACCGCCTCTGCGATGAGATCCTTGCCGACAAGTACAAGGATGACGACCGCATACCGTCGGTACGCGAATATGCCGTGCTGCTCGAGGTGAACACCAACACGGCCGTCAAGGCCTACGACGAGCTGTCGCGTGCGAACGTTATCTATAACAAGCGCGGACTGGGCTACTTCGTTACCCCCGGTGCCAAGAATCAGATTCTGAAGGAGCGCAAGCGGGCGTTCATGAAAGAGCGCCTGCCCGAGCTGTTCCGCCAGATGCGACTGTTGGACATTGACATCAAGGACGTTGACGAGGCGTGGGCGAAGGCATGAAACAGCTGACGACTCTGATACTACTCACCATGACTCTGCTGTGGCCGACGTCCCATGCGTCGGCCCAGCGTGGCGAAGACCGTGTGGTGACGGGTAGGGTGGTGGAGGCCTTCACCAACCAGCCGCTGCCCGACGCCTCCATCCAACTGCTCGCGGCCGCCGACAGCAGCGTCATCACGACGTTCCATGCGGAGCCTGCCGACACGTTCCTGCTCTACCACTTCGGCATGTTCGAACTGCCGGTCAAGGAAGTCGGCAAGTACCTGCTGCGTGTCTCCTGTCTGGGTTTCAAGACGCAGTACAAGGCGTTCGAGGTGAAGTACAAGCGCGAGGGCAACGTCGACGTGCGCCGCATCGAGATGAAGCCCGCGTCGCAACAGCTGAAGGAGGTGACGGTGACGGGCACGAAGATCAAGATGGTGACGCGTGGCGACACCATCGTCTATAATGCCGATGCCTTCAACCTGGCCGAGGGTTCGATGCTCGACGCCCTGATACGCCAGTTGCCCGGAGCCGAGCTGAACAAGGACGGCGAGATTAAGGTGAACGGCAAGAAGATAGATAACCTGCTGGTCGATGGTCGTGACTTTTTCGAGGGCGACCCTAAGGCGGCACTGGAGAATCTGCCCGCCTACACGGTGAACAAGATCAAGGTGTTCGACCGCAAGGGAAAGGTCAGTCAGATGATGGGTCGCGACATGGACGACAAGACGTATGTCATGGACGTCAGGCTGAAGAAGAAGTACGCCGTCAGCACCTTCGGCAATGTGCAGGTGGGTGGCGGCACCGACGACCGCTACGGCGTGAAGCTAATGGGCGTCCACACGAAAGGCAAGGGACGCCTGTCGGTAAACGGCAACCTGAACAACCTGAACGATGCAGGCGGCGACTTCGCCGTGATGGGTGCCGAGGCTGCCGCCTTCGAGCCGCAGACGGCACAGGGTGTCACCACGCTGCGTACGGCGAACGTGGGCTACAGCTACGGCGGCTGGGACGACAAGCTGTCGGCAGGCGTCAGCGTGCGGGCAACGAACAACAAAGTTCATACCGACACGTGGACCTCGTCGCAGACCTATCTGACGGGTGGCGACACCTATGGCCGTACGGCTAATTACAACCGTAACAATTCGAAGAACTACAACGCCTCAGCGAACATCAGCTACTCGCCTAAGGGATTCGTCGGCCGCGGCAACTTTGACATCAGCTACTCAACGGGCGACAGCAACGGCAGTAATCGCTCGGCACAGTTCGATGCCGATCCTGCAGCCTACGGCGAGCTGCTCGACGACCTCTTCGTGAACCCCGAGAAATACCGGTCCATCACCCTGAACCGCCGCTATTCTCAGAACAAGGGTGACACGGAGTCGCTGACCCTGTTCAGCTACCTCAGCGGCGACGTGAAGGTGCTGGCCGACGTCGTCTCCATCTTCTCGCACGTGAACTACACCCGCAACAAGTCGCACAGCTACCAGCTGCAGGACCTGAACTATATGAAGACGGTCAGCCCGACGGTCAGCAGCCGCGACTTCCGCAACAACTATACCGACGCGCCGTCGACAAACTGGTCGGCCATCACGGGAGCAGCCTATAACTTCGGCTTGGGCATCCATAACCTGCGGCTCGACTACCAGTTCAGCCACACCTATAACGACAACGAGAACGCCCTCTACCGGCTGGACCAGCTGCCGGGACACGACTCCACGCAGATTGACCTGCTGCCGTCGACGAGAGAGGCCCTGCTCAGCGTGATGGACGACGCGAACAGCTACAACTACACACGCAATGACGACAGCCATCGGTTGGCGGCCACCTTCCACTTCGTGCCACGCTTCCTGGGCGACGGCTACATCAATGTGGACCTGCCGCTGACGTACCGTCATAAACGGCTCGACTACTTCCGCGTGACACAGCAGCAGCTGACACAGAGCAACTGGTTGCTGAACCCGTCGCTGAGCATTGAGTATGCACCGAAGACGAAGGAGAAGATCAACTGGTTCAGCGAGGAGACACCGCAGGAGGCTATCCAGCGACTGAACTTCAACGTCTCGCTGAACACCAGCGAGCCCGACATCATGACGATGGTCAGCTACCGCGACGACAGCGACCCGCTGAACGTCAGTCTCTCGAACCCCGACCTGAAGAACACGCGGACGCTCAACCTGTCGGTCTTTTACTTCCTGATGGGCGGCAAGCAGAGACACACCCTCAACGTCATGGCCGACTACAGCCGCACCTATGACGCCTTCGCCACCAGCATGGTCTACGACAAGGCGAGCGGACGCACCACGACAAAGCCCGTCAATATCAACGGCAACTGGCAGACGAACTTCAGTGGCACCTACGGCCGGCCGTTGGACAAGAAGGAGCGCCTCAGCTTCGAGAATCGCTTCAACACCAACTACAACCACAGTGTTGACCTGAACAATGTGGCAGGTATGGAGGCGCAGAACAGCATCGTCCACAATACCACGCTCAGCGACCAGCTGAAGCTGACGTATAAGTTCGGTGCCAACCGCGACGGCCGCGGACAGAACCAGCTGGCAGCCAACATCCGCGGCACGTACAACCACGTGACCAGCGACCGTGAGGACTTCCAGCGCATCAATGCCGGCGACTTCAGCTACGGCGCCTCGGCCCTGCTCATGTTGCCATGGCAGCTGCAGTTCAGTACGACGCTCGTGAACTACAGCCACCGCGGCTATAGCGACCCCGACATGAACCGCGACGAGCTGATATGGGGTGTGAAGGTGAGCAGACCATTGTGGAAGAATGCCTTCATTGTGAGTGTTGAGGGCTTCGACCTGCTGGGACAGCTCAGCAACCGCCAATACAACATCAATGCCCAGGGGCGTACGGAGACCTACACGAATGTGGTGTCGCAGTATGTCATGCTGAAGCTGACGTATAACTTCCAGCGCCTCCCCAAAGGCAGGAAAGGTGCCGCCATGCCGTACTTCTTCTGACGGAATTAAGTTTTTTTAGCGTCAGCGATGCAACGAAAGCAGGGAAGTGAGCGTCTAATAGATTGAAGAATTGAAGAATTGAAGAATTGAAAAATTGAAGTTTTTATATTAGTCAATCATAAATTGTCAAATTGTAAATCAACGTGATACACTTAGAAAACGTCAACAAAACCTATTTCGGCGCACAGCCGCTGCACGTGCTGAAGGGCATCAACCTCGACATCCAGGAGGGCGAGTTCGTCAGCATCATGGGAGCCTCGGGCTCGGGCAAGAGTACTTTATTGAATATATTGGGTATCCTTGACAACTACGACTCGGGACTCTACGAGCTGGCCGGCGTCCGCATTTGGAACCTCTCCGAGCGCCGTGCTGCCGAATACCGTAACAAGATGATTGGTTTCATCTTCCAAAGCTTTAATCTCATCTCGTTTAAGACCGCCGTGGAAAACGTGGAGTTGCCATTATTCTATCAAGGGGTGTCAAGGAAAAAGCGCCATCAGATGGCTCTGGAGTACCTGGAGCGTCTGGGACTCCTGGACTGGGCCGAGCACTACCCCAACGAACTGTCGGGAGGACAGAAACAGCGCGTGGCAATTGCCAGAGCACTCATCACCCGTCCGCAGATTATTCTGGCCGACGAGCCTACGGGCGCACTCGACTCGAAGACGTCTGTGGAGGTGATGCAGTTGCTCAAGCAGCTGAACAAGGACGAAGGCATGACCATCGTCGTGGTGACGCACGAGAGTGGTGTGGCTAACGAGACGAACAAGATAGTACATATTAAAGATGGCGTCATCGGACAGATTGAAGAGAATCTCAATCACAATGCTTCGCCTTTCGGTATTAACGGTATGATGAAGTAGGCTATGCGAGATATCATCAGTGAAATATGGCAGACGGCGCGCCGCAACAAGCTGCGTACGACGCTTACGGGATTTGCCGTGGCGTGGGGCATCTTCATGCTCATCGTACTGCTTGGCGCGGGCAACGGCCTCATCAACGCGAACCTGAAGCAGAGCGACCGCTTCCTCTCGTCGTCGATGGTGGTGTTCGGCGGTTGGACGTCGAAGGCCTACCAAGGCTTGAAAGAGGGACGCGACATCCGCCTGCATGAGCGCGACATGGAGATAACGGCCAAGGAGTTTACACAGAACGTCGACGAGGTGGGCGCACAGTACAACACCAGCGCCGTCATTAGCCTTGGCCAGCAGTATATCAGCACGAGCATCAGCGGCGTCTACCCCAACCACACGAAGATTAACAAGGTCGAGATGCTCCAAGGACGCTTCATCAACGAGATAGACCTGAAGGAGAACCGCAAGGTGCTTGTCGTAGGCAACAAGCAGGCCAAGGAGCTGAAATGTCATGTCGGCGACTTCGTCAACGTGGGCAACTTCGCCTTCAAGATTGTCGGCATCTATAAGGAGCAGGAGAACGGACGGGCAGATGCCTTCAGCAGCTACTCGACCATCAAGCGCATCTTCGGTGCCAACACCGACGACGCCGGACGCATAGAGTTCACCTTCCATGGCCTGCCCACGGTGAAGGCTAACGAGACCTTCGAGAAGGACTACCGACACCGACTGAACGCCGAGCATCAGGCGCATCCCGAAGACGAGGACGCCGTGTGGCTCTGGAACCGCTTCACGCAGAACCTGCAGATGGAGCAGGGTATCGGCATCATACGCACTGCTCTCTGGATTATCGGCCTCTTCACGCTTCTCAGCGGCATCGTCGGCGTGTCGAACATCATGCTCATCACCGTGAAGGAGCGTACCCACGAGTTCGGCATACGCAAGGCCATCGGCGCCAAGCCCTGGAGCATCCTCAGGCTGATTATCGTCGAGAGTGTCATCATCACCACCTTCTTCGGCTACATCGGCATGGTGCTTGGCGTGGCGGCCAACGAGTACATGGACGCTACGATAGGTCACGAGACCATCGACACCGGTCTGTTCAAGGCCACGATGTTCCTCGACCCGACCGTCGGCCTCGACGTCTGCATTGAAGCGACGATGGTGATGATTATCGCCGGCACCATCGCCGGACTAATACCCGCTTATAAGGCCTCGCGCATCAGGCCTATTGAAGCATTAAGAGCAGATTAAGACGATGAGAATAGATATAGATAGTTACCGTGAGGTGCTCGACACCCTCACAAGAAATAAGTCACGCAGCTTCCTGACGGGCTTCGGCGTGTTCTGGGGCGTCTTCATGCTTGTGGCGCTGATTGGCGGCGGAAACGGCCTGAAGGAAATGCTGCAGCAGAACTTCGCAGGCTTCGCTACCAATAGTGCCATGGTGTGGGCTCAGCCTACCAGCAAGGCGTATAAGGGCTTCAGGAAGGGACGTATGTGGACGATGGAGTACAAGGACGTCGCCCGTATCCGTCAGAGTGTTCCCGAACTCGACGTTGTGACGCCCATCCTGTTCAGCAATGGCGGTACGGCCTATTTTGGCGACCGTAAGGCTACTGTTGGCATCAGCGGTGCCATGCCCGACTTCCAGCGCGTGAACGAACCGAAGATGTACTACGGCCGATATATCGACGAGGCCGACATCCGCGACCACCGCAAGGTGTGTGTCATCCAGAAGAAGACCTACAAGGAACTCTTCCCCGGTGGCGGCGATCCCTGCGGCAAGCGCATCCGCATCGACAACATCTACTATCAGATAGTGGGCGTTGACTACAATATGTCGGAGGCGATCAGCCTCGGTAGCGAGGCTGGTACGGGTGTGGTACTGCCGCTGACCTTCATGCAGCAGGCATATAACCGTGGCAATGCGGTTGACATGATTGCCGTTACGGGACGACCGGGAGTGGTCATGTCGAATCTTACTGACCGCATACGCGAGACCATCGCCCGTGCCCATACCATCGACCCGACCGACGAGCAGGGCGCCATGGTCTTTAACACCGAGGTGCTGTTCCAGCTGCTTGACAACCTGTTCCGGGGCGTCAACTTCCTCATCTGGCTCGTGGGCCTTGGTACGCTGTTGGCTGGTTCCATTGGCGTGTCGAACATCATGATGGTGACCGTTCGCGAGCGAACGACCGAAATTGGTATCCGCCGAGCCATTGGTGCCACGCCCCGCATGATTTTGGGACAGATTATCTCGGAGAGTATCGTGCTGACGCTTGTCGCGGGTATGAGCGGCATCCTCTTTTCCGTGATGATTCTCCAGATGCTGGAGCTGGCCAACACCGAGGACGGCATCCTCGCCGCCCATTTCCAAGTGGGTTTCTGGACGGCCGTTGTTGCCGCCTTGGCCATAGCCGCCATGGGTGTGCTGGCTGGTCTTGCCCCTGCGGCCCGTGCCATGAGCATCAAACCCGTCGACGCCATGCGCGATGAGTAAAATTAAAGAATTGAAGGATTGAAGAATTGAAAAAAACTGATATAATATGAAAAAGTACAGCAAACTGATTATCGCGGCAGTCATAGCCCTGATTTTCATCGGAACGTTCGTGTTCCTCTGGCAGAAGAGCCAACCCAAGGAAATCGTCTACTCTGAGTTCACTCCGAAGACGGACAGTATCCACAAAACTACCATTATCACTGGAAAAATTGAGCCTCGTAACGAAGTGAACGTCAAGCCCCAGATTTCCGGTATCATCACCGAACTCTACAAGGAACCGGGACAGTATGTGCAGACGGGTGAGGTCATTGCCAAGGTGAAGGTGATTCCCGACATGGGACAGCTCTCTAATGCCGAGAGCCGCGTACGACTCTCGGACATCAACCTGAAACAGGCACAGACCGACTTCGAACGCGTGGAGAACCTGCACAATCAGAAGCTTGTCTCCGACGAGGAGTTTGAGAAGAGTCGCCAGGCCCTCCGCCAGGCCAAGGAGGAGAAACTGGCTTCTGTCGACGCATTACAGGTGGTGCGCGACGGCGTGTCGCAGTCGAACGCCAAAGCTTCGTCAACGCTCATACGCTCGACCATCAGCGGCGTCATCCTCGACATACCCGTCAAGGTCGGCAACTCGGTCATCCTTTCGAACACCTTCAACGACGGTACCACTATCGCCACCGTGGCCAACATGAACGACCTCATCTTCCGCGGCAATATCGATGAGACCGAGGTGGGCCAGCTTGTCAGCGGTATGCCGATGAAGATTACCGTTGGTGCCTTACAGGATCTGAAGTTCGATGCCTCCCTCGAGTATATCTCGCCAAAGGCCGTCGAATCGAACGGTGCCAACCAGTTTGAAATCAAGGCTGCTGTGAAGCTCGCCGAGGGTGGAAAGATTCGTTCAGGCTATAGTGCCAACGCTGAGATTGTGCTGTCGAGGGCCGACAACGTGCTCACCGTCCCCGAGAGTGCCATTGAGTTCAGCGGCGACTCCACCTTCGTCTATATAGTAAAAGGTGAGGGCAAGGAGAAGAAGTATGAGCGCACACAGGTGACCACCGGCCTTTCCGACGGCGTGAACATTGAAATCAAGAAGGGTATTACCATCAAGGACAAGGTGCGTGGTCCGCAGGTCATTGCTGATGATACTAAGGAGGAGTAAAAAACGGATATGATTATGAACGTAAGTAGTAAGCGTAAACTGAGGACAATCAGTTTGTCATTTATCATTTGTCTGTTCTCATTGACCCCCGCAGGGGCGCAAAAGCAGTGGACGCTCCGCGAGTGCTGCGACTATGCTGTGAGCCATAACATCAGCGTCAAGCAGCAGGAGAACCAGTTACAGCAACGCGAACTGCAACTGGAGACGGCGCGTGCCTCGCGTCTGCCGGACCTTAGCGCCTCGGCAGGTCAGAACTTCAGCTTCGGCCGTGGACTGACGGCACAAAACACGTACGAGAACACCAATACCTCGTCGACATCGCTCTCGTTGGGTACCAGCGTGCCCTTGTTCACGGGCTTCCAGATTCCCAACCAGATAAAGCTGAACCAACTGAACCTCGAGGCCGCCACTGCCGACCTTGAGAAGGCCAAGAACGATATCCGCACACAGGTGGCGCAGGCATACGTACAGATTCTCTATAACATGGAAATCAGCGACGTGGCACGTCGCCAGATCAGTATCGACTCCATGCAGGTGGCTCGTATCCAGTCGCTCGTCGACAACGGCAAGGCCAGCGGTGCCGAGCTGTCACAGCAGCAGGCCACCCTCGCCCAGAGTCAGCTCACCGCCACACAGGCCGACAATAACTTGCAGATGGCCATACTCAACCTGACCCAGCTGCTTGAACTGCCTACGCCCGCAGGGTTTTCGGTGGTAAGGCCTACAACCACCACTGTGCCTACCGCTTCTGCGGTAGGTCCCGATGCCATCTTCGCCGAGGCACTTACCGTGAAACCCGAGGTACAGTCAGCTCAACTGAGTGTCACCGCTGCCGAGCGAAACATAGACATCGCCAAGGCCGGCTATTATCCTACGCTGAGTCTCAGCGGTGGCATGGGTACCAACTATTACACGACCTCAGGTTTTAAGAACGACGGCTTTGGCAAGCAGCTGAAGAACAATTTTTCGCAGTACATAGGCTTGAACCTCAGCGTGCCCATCTTCAACCGCTTCCAGACACGCAACAGCGTGCGGTCGGCCAGAATTGACCGCGAGAACCAGCTGTTGCAGCTCGACAATACGAAGAAGACGCTCTACAAGGAGATACAGCAGGTGTACTACAACGCCGTGGCCGCCGATGCCAAATACGCGAGCAGCACCGTCGCTGCCCAGAGCAGCCACGACGCTTTCACGCTGATGCAGGCGAAGTATGAGAACGGCAAGGCCAACATCACCGAGTTCAATGAGTCGAAGAATAACTACCTGCGTGCGGAGAGCGACCTCGTACAAGCCCGCTACGAGCAACTTTATCAGCATGCACTCCTACAGTTCTATCGGGGAGAAGAGTTGAATTTCTAGAACACACAAAAGGCGAGCCGGTTCATAGTAGAGCCGGCTCGCCTTGTATAATGCATAAAAGCTATTTAGGCTGTTCGGCCTCCAGACGGTCAATAGCGCCTGTGACGGGATTCAGCCAGAGGCGTGTGCCATAATGTTTGTTGAAGAGGTCGCCGCTAAGCAGTTCGACGTTGCCGAACTGTGCCGCCGGCATCTCCTCCTGACTGACGATGGCGCCTTGGCAGCTAATCACCGAGCGCAAGCGTCCCGGTATGTTATAGAACAGACCACTCTCTGTCTTTTTCTTTTTCGTCTCAGCAGGTGTCCGGGCAACTGTCTTCAAGTCTGTCACACTGATGGTGTAGGGAGCGCCGCTCAGGTCGTCGGCATCAACCAGCCCGAAATAGCGTGAGAAGCGGAACAGCGTCTGGTTATCAATGTCGGCGGAAGGACAGACGTAGAAAACATACTCTGTCGTGTCACGGACGGTAATGCCATTGAACAAGCTGGTCAGCGAGCGGTCTTGCAGATCAAGCTGGTCCAGCATCAACTTCATCTGTGTACCGTCGTTCGGCATGAAGTCGGCCTGTCCCTTGATGAGCAGACTGCGGTTCTCGCGGATGTCGTAGATTTCCTGGGCGGTCAACTGAGCCATCTTGGCCAGGCTGCCGGCAGCCAGAATCTCCTCATTCAGGAACTGGTGCGGGTCGGGTAGTGGCGTCTTTGCAGCTGCTTGGAACCGACTGTCGGTTGGTCGTTCTGTAGGCGTACCGTTAACGGCCAGTAGTGTGCCGTCATCGGCCAGTGCCACGTTGATGGCTGCCGTCTTGTTATTGAATTTGACGGAGTAGGCTTTTGTGGTGTCGGCCACACCGAGAGCCGTCTGCTTGACGGCGATGACACGATGGGTAACGCTGGCTTCGGTACTCACGTCGTTGAGGTGCAGGAAACGCTGGGCGTAGGCCGCATATTCACCAGGCTGATAGGTAACTTTCTCGGTCAGTACGCTGACACGTATAGCCGTCTTAGGCAGGAAGAAGGTGGCACCGTCAGAGGTGACGCCCGGTATGTAGGCGCTGGTCTGTGTCTGGGCTGCCAAGGTGCTGCTGGCAAGCAGAAGGCAGAAGAGAATGATATGTTTCATGTTAGTCGGAAAAACGTTTGAAAGCTTTTGGCAGATAATTGATGATATCGCTGGCGATGAGACTCTCCTCGCCGAGGTCGCGAGCGGCTAAGTCACCAGCCAGCCCATGCATGTAGATACCGATAATACAGGCATCGCGCTGTTTGTAACCTCGTGCCAGAAGAGCAGTCAGAATGCCTGTCAGTACATCGCCGCTGCCCGCTGTCGCCATACCGGCATTCCCCGTGGTGTTGAAGACGATGTGGCCGTCAGGACAGCAGAGAGCCGTGCGGTGTCCCTTCAGGATGATATAGGCCTGCAGGCGCTGTGCCAAGTCGCGCGCTTTCGACAGCCGCTCAAAACTGTCGGCCGAATGGCCCTCCAGACGATCGAACTCCTTGGGGTGGGGCGTCATGATGATATCCTTCGGCAACTGCTGAATCCAGGCTCGGTGGTTCGCCAGCATATTGATGGCGTCGGCATCGCAGACCAATGGACACTGTGTGCGGCGCAGCTGAGCTATCATGGCGATGCTTGTCTGTTCCGTTGTTCCCAGTCCAGGACCAATGCCCACGGCCTGAAAATCTTCCGTGTCGACGGCTTCAGAGAATGTGGTCTCTTCGCGGTCAATCTGTAGAACAGCCTCCGGGACAGAGGTTTGCAGAATGACGACATTCTTCTTGGGCGAATGGACGGCGACCTTGCCTGCACCGCTACGCAGACAGGCTTTGGCTGCCAGCACCGCTGCACCGGCCATGCCGTAGCTGCCGGCTATGAGCAGGGCGTTGCCCATGGTTCCTTTGTGCGAGAAAGGTTCGCGTTTCATCAGTCTGTTGCTGATGTCGCTCTCTTCAAGCATGGTGTAGTGAGCGTCAATCTTCTCGATGCCCTCCTTGCTCAGTCGGATGTTAAGAACCTTCAGCTTGCCAATGAACGTCTGGTTCTCAGCAAAGAGCATACAGAGTTTCGGGTGTTGCAACGTCAGGGTCATCGTGGCGCGTATGATGTTCGCCCTCACGTTGTAGGTGTTGTCCTCACTCATCAGTCCTGACGGTATGTCAATGCTCACGACCTGAGCAGACGAGGCATTGATATATTTCACCAGCGAAGCAAAGCCGCCGGTAAGAGGCTTGTTAAGACCTGAACCGAAGAGTCCGTCAACGACGAGCATCCCCTCGCCTAACTGTGGTGGGTCGAACTCCTGTGTGACGACCGTCAACTGACTGCCCCTTTTCTCTTCCAACCGTTGCTTGTTCTGCCGACAGTCGTCAGACAGGTGGCCGGCAACGTTGAAAAGGAAGGTTTGAACACGATAGCCCTGCTCTATCAGAAGTCTTGCCACCGCCAGTGCGTCGCCACCGTTATTGCCCGGTCCGGCAAACACGACAACAGGCACGGCGGGAGACCATTGCTCGACAATGGCTTTCGTCAATGCTTTCGCTGCACGCTCCATCAAGTCAATTGACTTGATAGGCTCATGCTCTATAGTGTAATTGTCCAGCTCATGAATCTGAGCGCCAGTAAATATCTTCATTCCGAGGGCAAAAATACGAAAAATATGCTAATCTGTAGCAGAGTTTGGCAGAAATTTCGTAATTTTGCCGCAAATTTAGCAAAAAAGTAGCATGAGCAGCATTAAAATCAAGGACAAAACGTTCAAAGTTTCTATACCGGAGGCGCAAATCAAAGCGCGTGTCAAAGAGCTGGCCCAGCAGCTAAGCCATGACCTGGAAGGCAAGAATCCGCTCTTCCTGGGCGTTCTTAACGGTGCCTTTATCTTTGCCGCCGACCTCATGCGTGAGATGACCATTCCCTGCGAGATCTCGTTCGTCAAGCTGGCGTCCTATCAGGGCACTACGTCGACCGGCACCATTAAGGAAGTCATCGGTATCAACGAGGATCTGACGGGGCGCACAATCGTCATTGTCGAGGACATCGTGGAGAGTGGCCTTACCATCAAGCGCATGATGGAACAGCTCGGTACGCGTAATCCTGCCTCGGTACAGGTTTGTACGCTCTTCTTCAAGCCCGACCGCCTGCAGGAGGATTTGAAGCTTGACTATGTGGCATTCGAGATTCCTAACGACTTCATCCTTGGCTATGGTCTGGACTATGACCAGGCTGCCCGCGGATTGAAGGATATTTACAGTTTGGTAACAGAATGAGAGTTGTCAAACTCCCCCATATGCCCAGTGACATTGAGGCGCGGAAGGGCGACCTCGTCACCGACTTGTGGCTAAAAGGTAAACAAGTAAAACAAGAAATAATCAACCAAGAAATAAGGATAAAGATGAAGAATATTGTGATTTTCGGTGCCCCCGGCTCAGGCAAAGGCACACAGAGCGACAAGCTTATTGAGAAGTACGGCCTTAACCATATCTCTACCGGCGACGTATTGCGCGCCGAAATCAAGAAAGGTACGGAACTGGGCAAGACGGCCCAACAGTTTATTGATAACGGACAGCTGATTCCCGATGACCTGATGGTCAGCATCTTAGCATCGGTGTACGACGCGTTCGGACGTGGACACAAGGGTGTCATCTTTGACGGTTTCCCCCGCACCATCCCGCAGGCTGAGGCTCTGAAGCAGATGCTTGGCGAGCGTGGCGACAAGGTGGCCTGTATGCTGGAGCTCGACGTCCCTGAGGACGAGCTGATGAAGCGTCTTCTGCTGCGTGGTCAGCAGAGTGGCCGCGCCGACGACAACGAAGAGACGATAAAGAAGCGCCTCGTTGTCTATCACTCTCAGACGCAGCCCCTTATCGAATGGTATAAGCAGGAGGGCATCCACCACCATATCAATGGTTTGGGTGAGCTCGACCGCATCTTTGCAGACATCTGCGCAGTCGTAGATAATATCTGAATAATCTGAGTCATCTGAATAATCTGAGTCATCAGAGAATATGGAATCTAACTTTGTAGACTACGTCAAGATACTGTGCCGAAGCGGTAAGGGTGGCAAGGGATCGATGCACCTGAAGCACGTGAAGTACAACCCTAACGGCGGCCCCGATGGCGGCGACGGCGGCAAGGGCGGCAGCATCATCCTGCGCGGCAACCATAACTATTGGACGTTGCTGCACCTGAAGTACGAACGCCACATCTTCGCTGAACACGGCGGTAACGGTGGGCGCGACAAGTGTCATGGCACCGACGGCAAGGATATTTATATCGATGTGCCGCCAGGCACCGTTGTCTACAATGCCGAGACAGGCAAGTTCGTTTGCGACGTAGCCTACGATGGTCAGGAGGTGATGCTGCTGAAGGGTGGCCGTGGCGGTTTGGGAAATTTCCAATTCCGTACAGCAACCAATCAGGCACCCCGCTATGCCCAGCCGGGTGAACCGATGCAGGAGATGACCGTCATACTGGAGCTGAAGCTGCTGGCCGACGTCGGTTTGGTAGGCTTCCCGAATGCCGGTAAGTCGACGCTCGTCTCTGCCCTGTCGAATGCCAAGCCTAAGATTGCCAACTATCCCTTTACTACGATGGAGCCGTCGCTCGGCATCGTCGGCTATCGCGACAACAAGTCGTTCGTGATGGCCGACATCCCAGGTATCATTGAGGGCGCCGCGGAGGGAAAAGGCCTTGGCTTGCGATTCCTGCGTCATATTGAGCGTAACTCGCTGTTACTCTTCATGGTACCTGGCGACACTGACAATATCCGTCGCGAGTACGAAATCCTACTTAACGAACTGCGGCAGTTTAATCCCGAGCTTTTGGATAAACATCGTGTGCTGGCCATTACGAAGTGTGACCTGCTGGATGAAGAGCTTATTGAAATGCTCCGTGCCGAGTTGCCCGATGACCTGCCAGTTGTGTTTATCTCTGCCGTCACGGGCTATGGGCTGGACGAACTGAAGGATGTGCTCTGGGACGAGATGAATGCTGAGTCGAACAAACTGGCCGCCATTACCACTACTGAGTCGATAGCCCACCGCGACAAGGACATGACACGCTTTGCCGAGGAACTGGCCGACGAGGGCGAAGACATGGAATATGTGGAGCTCGAGGACGTCGAAGACCTTGGGGATATAGAAGAACTTGACGATTACGAATATACCGACGCATGAGTCCGCAGCTGCTTTACTATGACTTGGACCCACGAGTGACGGCTTTTAGCACTACGCGTCACGGCGGCGTCAGTCAAGGCAACTACGGCTCGCTGAACATCAATTCCTATTGTGGCGATGACCCTGCATCGGTGGCCGAGAACCGTCGGCTGCTATCTTTGGAGTTGCCAGTTCCCAATGCTTCACGCCTCGTCATTCCCCATCAAGTACACGATAGCGTGGTGCAGGTGATAGACGAGGAAACGCTGGGACATCAGGAGCTGATAGAGGGGGTGGATGCCCTGATAACTCGCCTGCCAGGGGTATGCATCGGTGTCTCTACGGCCGACTGCATACCTATTATTATATACGACCCCATCAACCACTGCGCAGCCGCCGTCCATGCCGGCTGGCGAGGCACGGTGAAGCGGATAGCAGAGAAGACCGCCCGGCAAATGTACTCGTTCTACAGGAGTGACTACGGCGAGATGCAGGTGATGATCGGACCGGGCATTTCGCTGAAGAACTTCGAGGTAGGGCAGGAGGTCTATGATGAGTTCCTGCAGGCGGGCTTCCCGATGGAGCGCATTGCCGCCAAGTATGCTAAATGGCACATCGACCTGCCGCTGTGCAATAGATTACAACTGGAACAACTGGGTGTCAGGCCGGAGAATATTAGGGAAACCGGCATCTGTACCTACGACCACACGGACGATTTTTTCTCTGCCCGTCGCCTTGGAATCGCCTCGGGACGCATCTATACAGGCGTTATTCTTCGATAGCTATATTTTTTGTATTTTTCTGCAAAAAAGGTAGGTTAAAATAACGGCAATATCGTTTTTTTTATTTAATTTTGCACCCGTAAAGATAAGGCAGATAGTTGCGCAAGCTGCTATTTGCAAAATATTAATTAAAAAATGTACTAAAATCTATGCAGAAAAGATTGTTCTTTCTGGTGTCCTTGCTGTTGACACTCTCGTTGACAGCCATGGCGCAAATCACGACATCAAGCATGGCTGGTAAGGTGACCTTCGACAGTCAGTCTGGCGAAGAAGTTATCGGTGCAACTGTCGTCGCAGTGCATACCCCCTCTGGTACGCGCTACACCGCAGTGACCAACACGACGGGTCGTTTCTCAATCCAAGGTATGCGTACCGGCGGTCCTTACGAGGTGACTGTCAGCTACATTGGTTATCAGAACAAGACCGTCAAGGGTGTTATGCTCCAGTTAGGTGAGACCTACAACCTCGCCGTTTGGATTACTGAGAATGCCAACGAACTGGGTGAGGTCGTCATCAGCGGTAAAGCCACGAAGCTGACGGTAGAGAATATGGGTGCTGCCACGAACATCACCAGTA
>Ga0310694_10002815_pt1 | contig 17435 bp, 27 predicted proteins | sample 174DNAGHGhighgp2_FD_203884 | JGI IMG/M metagenome (GOLD analysis project Ga0310694, IMG submission 203884) | Sheep rumen microbial communities from Palmerston North, Manawatu-Wanganui, New Zealand - 1742 DNA GHGhigh gp2 (v2) (version 2) | ecosystem: Host-associated > Mammals > Digestive system... | reverse complement strand
GCCTACGCCAACCTTCTTGTAAACCTGGATCTCACGGCTACGATCCTTGTTAACATACTCGTCAACAATAGTAGAACCTTCCATAACAACCTTAACAGGCTTTACAGCACCAGGAAGAATGTAGCAATAGCCTGGGTCAATAACCTTAGTTGTATGAGTTGCATCAGTGAATCCCTGTGGAAGAATATTGAGAACATGGCCCTTGTAGTTAGCAAAACGGCCCTGATTCCAAATAGTATCCTTCATATTGTCAGACCAAGCATCCCACTTTTCTGGGAGAATCTTTGCAGCAAACTCTTCGGTGCAATAAATGGTAGGAGTACCATAAGCAGCAGAGATAGCGAGCAAACGATCGAAAGCCTGCATATCGAAACCATCAACTTCAACAGTGTTCAAAGCTGGAAGCTGAGTAAGACCTTCCTTAAGAGCAGCACCGATTTCCCAATAAATGAGTTCATCAATACCGTCCATAACGATCTTAGTTACTTCTGCAAAGTCAGCACGACCATCAAGGAACTCTTCGAGACCAATCTGAGCGGCACCGCCGATAGCACTGGTCTGAACTTCGATTGGGGTATCCTTACCAAGCTTAAATACTTCGTAAATACCAGCCAAACCGACCTTGGTGATGAACTGTTTTGCACGCTGACGATCATGCTTACGCCAGAAGATAGTAGAATTACCCTGAGCGATAGTCTTCACTTCAGCAAACTTGCCATACTCTTCCTCAACCTTCTTAGGAAGAATATCATCCATGGTCTCTTCAATCAAAGAGAAGATGGTGTTCTTATTTTCGCGATAAAGTGCGAAAGTACCAGCGAGTTCATTCATTTCCTTACGAAGAGTCTCATTAAGAGCATCGTAAGTAAGATTCTCACCATTAAATGAGTAAGCAACAGGAGCAGAGCGATCAGCCTTTGCAGTTGCCTTCATCAATTTAAGAAGTTCATTTCTTTCCAACATGACTTTTCTCTCCTTTCCTTATTACTTAATTCTCATGACCTTAACGGCCTTCTGCATATCACCAAGATTGTAAATCTTGACAACCTGCCACTGGAGACTACCGTCGCCAGAAGTAGACAAATAACCATGTTCATTTGGTGAAAGAACAGCACCAAGAGCAACAGTTTCATCAGCGATGGTATTAGTAGTGAAGATATCACCCTCATGAGTCTTGAATACACGAGGAACCATCAAGCCAGCCTTGCCCTGACCACCAATGCGATCTGGCTGAGCATATTCGGCCATCTGAGGAATGTTGAGCTTTTCAACTTCATAGCTGTTGCCAATCGGATAATGATTACGACCATAATCAGGAGCTTCACCAGCTGCATTATTATGAGCATCTGGATAAATTTCAACTTGAGCCTGAATCTTCTTCATCATATCCCAATCTGCAGAAGATTCATAACCATTAATACGAACACCTTCGATGCCCTGAGCAGAGCCAAAAGCAGCAGCAGGAGCACCAACACCAACTGGGCTATAAACACGACCATTGTAGTCACGACGAATCATCGCGAAGTCCTGATCGGTTTCATGATCACGATAAACCTTAACTTCATTAAATACGAGCATCCACTCGCCAGCGCCAGTGAAGTTAACTGCGCCGTTCAAATAGTCATACTTGACGAACTGACCATTCTCAAGGATGTCAATATCGGCTGCAACAGGTAATTGGGCGTAAATTTCGCCGGTACGCTGTGCACTGAGATGGTTAGGCTCGACCTGACCGAAACCAAGAGTTACGAACTTAGCTTCGGGAGACAATCTTGTAAAAGCCATACGTAGCTTCCTCCTTTATTAAAATTAGTTCATTTCTTTGGCGGTTTCACGCACAGCCTTAATCCAAGCTGGAGCGCTATCACCATCATCATTGCCATCCAATGAATAAATCAATGGATCATTTGGAGTCTTTTTATCAGACTCTTTATTATCGTCAAGGTTAAAAGAAACCTTGTTACGAACACAAATAATAGAAAGCTTAGCTTCGATATCATTGAGTGAATAAGTATCAATATTATCAATGCAATCTTTCTTCTCAGCATCAGAAAGCATGTAGAAACTATCAATCATTTCCTGCTTAGCCTTGCGGTCAGCATCAACCTTGAACTGACGAAGTGGTTCCACTTCGGCCTTCAAAGCTTCGAAATCCTTCTGCAACTGAGCAAACTGAACGGCAAGATTCTTATAAAGTTCAGAATCAGCGACTTCATCATCAGTCAAAGAATGCTTTGCGGCAGCCTTCTTTTTCTTATCTTCATCGTCTTCTTCTTCACCCTTCTCTTCTTTTTCAGAAGATGCAGGCTTCTTTTCATCATCTTTGCCCTCAGCAGGTTTTTCTTCCTTCTCGTCGTCTGCCTTTGGTGGGAATGGATTATCTTTCTTTTCTTCTTCCTCGTCCTTTTTCTTGAACTCGGTGTCAGTTTCCGGATTCACATTCTGCTCGTCCAAAGTAGGATCAACGATCTTGTTTTCGTTCTCCATTGAAGTAAATCCTCCTTTGCTCAAAGCGTTCTTAATATCTTCCATTAAAGAAAATAGTTGGTTCTTGAAGTCTCCGTCAAAGGAGAATTGTGCTGCAATACCCGCGCCCTCGAAGCAGGGCTCGACGTCTTCTCCAAGAATACAAAGCTTTTGTATCATTGCTTCGTTAATTATGAAAAATTTAGGGAGTCCTTTATCATCAAATGTCCAAGTTCCATCTAAATTTTCCTCGTTTAATTCCATAGATTGATTATTTCCATGTTGAATAATGCGTTTAGCTTCATCATATAAGCTAGTCCATAACCAACCTTCTGTCATTAAATATTTATGAACAACACCCTCGTCACTGAACTCTTGAAACCAAATTTTTGCACTTGAATCAACAAAGCCATAAGCCTTTGTTTTATCAACAATACGGAACTTTCCATCTCCAACTTCAATGCTACGATTATGACCACTAAAGTCTTCTTCTTTTTCACTGAAGTATCCAGCAATTGGGCAACCGTGCAAAGATGCAGCCATCTTTGTAGCAACGGGTTCACTAATTACACTACCATTACGATTTTCACCGATATAGCAAACTTTAATCTCGCAATGAGAAATCAATGGGTTCTCTGCCATAGGAGCGACATTAAGTATCTCTACACGCTCGCCTACCGGTGCACTTGCATGTTTAGGCATTTAAATTACTCCTTTCCCATAGATTCTCGATTCGCGATTGTTTTATCAGACTTCTAATCATTTGCTTTCTCTGGACGTCCAGTTTTTGTGTCACCAGCAGCTTTAGCAATCTGCTTATTAACATTAGACTGAGCGTTTTCACCCTCTTTAGAGCCTGGTAAAATATCTTTACCATTCAAAGTAGAAGACATAAGAGGCGGAATCATAATCTCTTGTAACTTCAATACTTCATTCTCAAAATGAGCAGTAGCAATAATAGAACTCTGTGAATGTCCAAGCGCAATTTGCGGCAACATCTTGGAGAAACCAAGCTATGTATGCTCTTTATACATCTTAGACAATTCTTTATAATTATTAATAGTTGTCTCAAGCATGTTAAAATGTAAACACCATTTCTTATTGCCTGGGAACTTTCTACGCAAAACTCGGCAGAATAATTCATCAAATTCAAATACTAAATCGCGCACACTTGCTTCATCAACTAATGAAGCTTTTTCAAGAGCAAGATTACTGTTAGAATTAAACAAATTCTGAGAAACGCCAGCTTCATTATAAACTGTACGTTCAACCTTTTCAAGCTCGTCTCTTGTAGTTGTAGTATTTTTATCCGCCAAATCAGCAACATCGACATCAGCAAATGTTGTCATAACATCAACGCCAACCGCACGCTTTAACATCTAGACAGTATTATTATGAATGTCTTTTGCTTCATCAACGTCAAAGATTAAATCGCCATTCTTATCAAGCGGCAACTTTTGAATAATAACTTTTAAAAGTTGCTGTAACATTTTGCGCTAATCTAAATCTTGGGCTTCATCCAAATCAAGAATTTTAGGAGTTATATTCACTAACAATGGATAATCTCGCCCATTAAGATTAACCTTAAATGCGCAATCAGGATCTAAAATCCACCATGTACCATCATTTAAATTAGTATTAAGTCTACCCTTTTTATAAGCAAGATAGGCTTTTGCAAACTCCTCTGGATACATTTTAAGGACTCGCATCCTCATCTCTATGTCCGGAAAAGCATCGTCAAAGAACTTTGGATTAAATTCAACCGCTGGGGCATTCCCAACCTTAAAGCGACTGCGGCAATAATTAATTGGCAACTCTTGGAATGTAAAGCCACGAGACGTGTCAATAATATAACCATAATAGCAGCCATTAACAATTACTTTTAGCGCAATATCATTACAAAGTTTTTTGATACCGCTCTCATCAAGATAGTCAAGTGCCTTTGAAAAATCGGCCAAAACCTTTTCATCTTTTGCACTATCATCAATTACGTAAGGTGTAACATACCAGTCATATCTGTACAAACCAGCAAAGTATTTACAAAGTCGTTCATACATACCACTCACTTCAAAAAAGTAATTTGAAATATCACGAAGTGTAGGATAATCCTTGCGCGCAAGCGCACGCAAGATAGACATTTTACTATAGGTACGTTTATCAACTTTCTTTAAAGCGCCGAGATCAATAACAGCGTCTTCAAGTGTTTGAAAGTTTACCTTAATTTTACCATAATCAACCTAACTACCATAGATGTCTCTTAGTTCTGGACGTTGAACGATTGAAAAGCCCTTGGCATGTATTGCTTCTTGGTCAGCCAATTCAATCCCTCCTTAATATCCAGCTTTTTCCATGATATAGTCATAACTTAATAAATTTTCATCTGTATAAGGAATCTCAATTAAATTATAACCATTTAATTCGCAGAATCTGCGTTTCTTATTATCATTGAACTATTGACGATAAAATCCTTGCTTACCACCAAATTTTGCTGATGGTTCATAATGTTGTTTACCCTAATACTCAATTAAAAAATCAACATTCCCATCATCATCAAAGACACAGAAATCAAACTTTAATGGTTTGCCATTCGGACTATTAAGTCCCTCAAAAGTTTGTTCCATTGTGAAGTGGAAGTCAGCATCGCGCAATATTTCTTCGATAGTTATTTCTCCTCTTGAAGCTCGCATATCTCCACCTCAATTCATAAATAACATATCGCTAAATCTCTTTTTACGCTTTTTACGTTTTTTATCTTCTTCTAATTTAATCCAATATAAACCATATTCAAAAGCAGAGAATTTATCTTTTTTAATACCTTTATTCGCTTGCTTCAAAATAATGTTGACACCTTCATTTTCTTCACGAAGGTTCATCATTTCCTCTTTTAATATGGAAGTTAGGGTAAATGGTTTGAGATATTCTGCCCGTTCTTCAGGCTTCATCTCTTGACCGCGCTTTGTACTCATTAACTTAATTTTAGCAATACGTTCATCAATAAGCATTTTTACATGTCCCGCAGACATCTAAGACTATACATTCGCATGTACTTCTGTATTAATTGGCGCATTTGCTTTGATTATCCAAAGCGCATTTTCTTCACATACTTCTGTACGGTATTTCTTATATTCACCATCATCATCGTTATCAACGCCAAAGTCTGGTAAAATCTCATTTGTATCTGGGTCTGTTTGACCTTTAACCATATAATCAACAAGACCAATACCAAGACCATTACCGTCGATAACAAGTTTCTTTGCTTTATATTTATAATATAAGCGTTTTAACCAAATAGCCTAATCTTCAAAATGTGTATTACTACGAGTATCAATATTAACAAGAGAGATAAATGCAATACCATTCACTTGTGGTGTTACTTTAAAAATACAAGCAACTGAATCACAACCTTTTCGGCCAACATCGACTGCAATTACATAATAAGCGTTCTTTGTACTTCTTCCAGAATACTCATATTCAGGTTGTTTTAAAATACGATTATGATCAAATTGCTCGGCATTAAAGAAAGCATCTTCGATGGTGCCCGACCAACGACTTTCATATTCACGATCAAAAGAAGACTCATTAAATGTACCATCCATCTTTAAGTCGCGGATAAATGTCTTATCAAGTAAACCCATTAAAACCGGAATACGCCATGTACCACCGAGGATCATTGCGCGCTCAGGTTTAATAATTTCCCAAACAAGCAGCTGAATTAACTTATCATAAGCAAATGTGTTCTTCCAACCAGCTGTTGTAACATAAATCTGACTCTTGTTTAATACTTCATTATCATCTTTATCGCCCCATGCACCGCGGCGAGAAACGTTCATTGTAGGAATAATAACTTCGTTAAGAATCGTTCCATCAATACCGACGCACTCTTCCATGAGTCCACCATGGCGGCGTTGTCCTCTCGAAGTTTCACGAGCTGCTATATTGTCCAGCACTGACCCGCTCTTAAATACGTATCTAACATAATCTTTCCCTTCCATCGTTTTACCACGACGCCAATCAATTTCCTCGTGGAGCGCTGGAATTAAATGACATAATTCTTGAACTTTGGCCTTTAAAATACTAGACGCTTGCTCTTTACCACCAGAGGTAACAAATAACTTAGCACCGGGATATAATATACATCTAAGAATCAAAATCAAAGCCGCAAGGAATGATTTTGAATAAGCACGTGGGAATACTGCGTATGTATATTTATAACGCATTGCCGCACGTAAGAAAACTCTCTAATAATAGAATAAGTGAAAGTTTTCTGGATTGTTTTTTCTTACTAAGAAATCAACAAATAAATCTGGATACTCTCGCCAAAAGGCGATATACTTTCGCGCAACTGGTATACAGGCGCGCACACGTTCTTCAGATAAACCTATCTTATCAACATCACTTTTGAGGTTGAGTAAATCCTAAAGGGCCATTACTCATCATCCTCTCCCAGTAATTCCCGCATCATCTCATCATCTTCTGCTTGCTGTTGTTCAATGAATTCATAGTGCTGGAGAAAATCTCCATCCGTAAGAACTTCTTCTTCAACAGCTTGCAAGTCAAGATCATCCATGTCGGTTGTTTCTTCATCTTCTTCTTTTGCTTCTTCACGCGCCATTGTTCTTGCCGCATTCTCAATTAAGTTACCAAGGTTCATTTCTTCTGTAACAAGACGATGTGTATAGTTGCGCAAATCAGCTAATGTTTCATCAGGTTTATCTTGAGGAGTATCAGTATAATATCTAGGAATAAAACCTTCACGTTCGCACATAAGGATAAATTCATCAATTGCGGAAACATATTCTCCACTCTCGGCCTTATTCTGTGCTGCCGTAAATTTAGCAGATTTCATCAAAGTGTCATAAACTTTAGACATCTTCTGGAAACCTTCAATATCACCAAGGTCAACCAGTTGATGACATTTTAATGAAGTCTTACAAATTAATTTAAGATAATCTTCATGCGCAGGTGTAACAATATCAAATGCTGCCATCATTTCTTGATAGAGCTTTTCAAGTTGTACCCATTCATAAGGACGATACGCCTTGCCCCATTTAATTGTTAAATATTTCTTATCTTCTTCTGTTAAGTCATCATTAAAAAATGCTGGCTCATTTAAATCAATAGGCGCAGGTGCTTCAGTTTCCTTTTTAAAATCATCTGGCTTATCGGGCATTGTACCAGTATTAATGGCATTTTCAATCTCTTCGCCAGAGTAACCTTGTCGCGCCATCGTTTCTGCTTTTTTAGCATCTGCCTCTTGACGCAATCTCTCAGTATCAGCCCACGTATATTGACTAAATTGTTTCATACGCATCTTTGACAAGTAGCGACCAAGGATCGTCATTCCTGTGGTCTTACGAGGATCTTTTGCATAACGCTCTAATAGTGTGGTCCACTCTTCTTCAATATATGGAACGTCAATTTCTTCTAAGATCCATGTGTATGTTTTAGGGTCCCAGTTATCAACATGTCTAGTGACACATTTTTTACATTCGGGCAAATACCCCTCTGGATACTTGTCTAATCGCTTAGTTTGATAAAACTAATTTTCGTCCATAGTTCTATTACATGTCTTACAATATAATGTTTTGCTCTCAGCCATAATCAGCTCTCCTTTTTCTTGCTATTGCGGCATTTTTTACAAATAGAATAGAAGCCATCCTTACTTGTTTTATTTATTGAAAAGAAGCGCGAATGGGCTAATTTAACTTCCCCACATCTTGAGCACTTTTTCCATTTACCTTTTTCTACATAGGTAAAATACCACTCTAGCCATTCATCCTATGCTCGTTGCGCAATCAGCTTAGGGATCTTATTGCGCCACAAACTGCTAATATATTCAATTGAATGCGTGAAGGCGAATTCCTGTTGAAGCAGTTGTTGAATTTCTACATTCTGTAATTTATCCATTTTATATTCAATAATACGTCTATACATAGGAAAATCCGCAAGCGCTCTCTATACAAGTGGCTCAAAATCTAAACAGAGGGCCCAGGCATCACTATCGAACTTGCCTTCCGAACGACCCTTGAGCGCAGGAAAAACTTGCAAGATTTCACTTACGGCTTTATAATCGCAGAATGAGACACCGCTAAAACGAATTGCGGCATTCCCCTTTTCATCATACTCGACCCACTCATCTGAGGGTAAAGGAATAGAAGTCTTTAACCCTCTTGTAATCTTGGTAAAGACGATTGGTTGACGGTATGCATTTTTAATAAGATATTGGTCTTTGCGCATTTCGATCAATGTGCGCTTTACTATAAACGCTTCACGTCCGGAGACAGTCTTCTATAATTTTTCCCAGCGCGCAATGCTTTCGCGCAATTCACGTAATGGCGGAATTTCTTCAATATCTTTCTTTGTAATAGTTACTTTCGGCTAAAAAATTGTATTCTTTCCATTATCATTCATTAAATTATAGATGCCATCTTCGCCATTTTCCAACTGTTCTACCAGACCCTCATAAGACATCTCACGCTTAGTAATAGTCGCCATACGATTTGGCGTGAGAAGTTTATGCTCCTTTTTCTCTTGTTTCTCCAAACAAAGAACAAGATAGTCGCCGAGGATTTCGAGATACTGCTCGCTTGGGTCGGGAGTTTCTGCTAAAATCTAATTTACTAACTTTAATCGTTCTTGTGGAGAGTCTATTGTATAATCTAATTTAATCACTATACAATCTTCTCCTTGTGCAATAATATAAGTGGACCTCACTTACTACACTCATTATACTGAAAAAATTTATGTTTGTCAAGAATTAAATCTGCCCATAGTTGAAAAATCTTAAAAAAAATGATAATATATATTTGTAAGAAAGGGAAGAGTTATGGAATTAGAAAAAGTTGAATTTACCTGTCCACAATGCGGCACGCAATGGACAGAGTGGCAGGATCCAAGTGATGATTGGTTTAAGTTAGCTACGAACCAGACTCTATGTGCGAATTGCGGCAAAGAAGTTATGAAACGTATTATTGACAAAATGGAGGATGAGGATAATGAAGTTTTATCTAGCTGGCCCCGTAGTCACGGATAATAAAGAAATTAAAAAGCAGATGGAAGATCTGGAAGAAACTATTCGCCGCATGCGGTTGCCGGTTCTTTTTCCTGGCGAATGCGATCAGCGGGATGATTATCCTGAGGTTTATAGACCTGGTAAACATAAGGTACCTAATGCTTGGGGTATTGATATGGCAACTTGGGGCCAGTGCGTGTTTACCATGGATGTTGTCGCCATTGATGAATGTGACTGGATGGTGCTTGCAGATTATGGACGGCAGGCCACAGCTGGAACTAGCTGGGAGGCAGGATATGCTTTTGCCAAAGGGGTAAAGATTCTGGTTGTGCAGATGCCGGGCGTAGAAGAGAGCAGTCTTATGACACAGGGTTGTGCCGCAAATATTTGTAAATATGAAGATTTTATTAGTGGTGTCGATTATGATGGCAAAGACTGGAAAATTGACGAAGCCATTTGGGGCACCAAGTTCGAAAAATTTTTCTTTGAACGTGGACGCAAAGCGGCAAAGGTGGTATTAAATTGATGCGTGATACATGTAAGTGCCAGCAAGAGGTAGCAAGACTTAATGAGGAGTGGGAGACTACTGAAGTTTGGCTTTATAATTTTTCAAGAGACCAAGCTGCTGTGATTCAAGTGCGCGACGGGGCAAATCAATTGCTGACTACTATTGAAGTGAGCTTTTGCCCGCTGTGCGGGAGGTATTTAAAATGATTAGATGCGAAGAGTGCGTGAAGGGTTTAGTTTATGGTACGTGCGGCATGCCCTATGGGAATGCGGCATGTTTGTGTACTGCGAAACGTTGGCAAGATGAACCCGCGGATAAGGTCTTGGACTTTCTTGAGCGCATTCGTGAATATGAGGCGAAGCAGTATGATGACAAAGTTAAATTAATTGATATGTGGGAGCATAAAGTGCGCTTACGTAAAGATGCTATGGTTATTGAAGAGTATAGGAGGAAACACCGTGAATCTTGATCGTATTGGATGCGGAACTGCTATTGGAGTATTGATTTTGATTGCATTAGTAATTTTTGGTGGGCCATGGGTGGTTATGCATGCATGGACGCTGATTGCTGTAAATATGTTTGGAGCGCCGGTAATGTCGTACTGGACCGCCTTCTGGGGTACGCTCGCCATGCACATAATTTTTGACCTAAACGTCAATGTGAATAGAGACCACTCGTAACCCGTAATTTTTTTTACTCTTAGAAAGTGTATGGACCAGGCGAAACCGATTTATCAAAATAAAAAAATTTTTCTCCCGAAATAGACCCCGGGGTTTTAAGTCGAGGAAAAATACTGCGGGTAGTCTGGGGTCTCGCAAAACGACGCCGGGGCGTGCATGATCGGCACGCCCCGAGTTTGCGCAATAAAGCTGACCACGAAAAAATCTGGTGCAAGTCCAAGGCTTCGCTTCTGCGTGATCCCGTCCCGTTAGTCAAGCGCCCCAACTAAGCAAAAAAAAATAAAAAAGTTTGCAAAAAGTACTTGACAGGCAGGGCAGTCAGTGGTATAATTAAGCCATCAAGAGAGGGAGGGAACGAACGATGACTTACTACTTCGACATGGACGGCGTGCTGGCAGACTTCCACAAGGCTTACGCTACTGACAAGGCTACTGCTCTCAAGCGTGAAGCGATGGCCAACCTCGAGCCTTTCATGGCGAACGTTGACCTGCTGAACAACCTCATCGCCAAGGGCGTTGTGTGCTACATCCTGACCAAGGCAGCCAACGAAGATGGCAAGCAGGGCAAGGTTGACTGGCTGAAGAAGTACGTTCCTGCGATGGACGAAGCGCACTTCATCTGCATCATTGGCAAGGGCAAGAAGGTTGACTTCATCCGTGAAGCTGGCGTGCTGGTGGATGATGACAAGACCAACTGCAAGCAGTGGGAAAAGGGCGGTTACACCGCGCTGTATCTGGAAGCCAAGGGGCAGGCAATCGCTCTGTAAAAAAAGTGTTGACAAGCACCGTCAAAGGTGCTATAATGGACTTGTCCAAGAGGGACAGAAAGGAAGTAACAACTATGACAAAGAATGGTATCATCGCTCTGCTGGTCGCCTTCGGGCTTATCCTTGTCGCCTTCGCTGGCGGTGTAAAGCTGGGCCGGACACAGGGCGCAGATGAGATCATGAGCCATGTATATCCGCGCTGTGGTGTGGTGTGCGAAGTCAACCGGGCTGACGATGTGGTCACTGTGGTTGATGGCGTGGGCATGGAGTGGCAGTTCACCGAGTGCGAGGACTGGCAAGAGGGTGACTGGGTGGCCATGATCATGGATGACAACGGCACGCCGGACAGCATCTACGATGACATCATCATGGACGCTGTGTACGGTGGCACGAGCGAGGGCTGAGGCCCTCGCTTTGTGCTATCTCGCTCGCAGGCGCGCGCACGGTCGGCGCGCGCCTGATTCGCGCTAACAACAGGGCTACAGAAAAAAAGTTTGCAAAATGTGCGTCAAAGGGGTTGACAACCGCTCCCGAATGTGGTATACTTAGTACATCAAATGAGGGAGGTAACCACCATGACAGTTTACCGCATGTTCGCCACCGAAGACAATCACCGCTCTTGTGTTCGCATCTTTAAGCCTGAACAGGTCGTAACTGTTAAGCCTTTTCTGCGTAAGTACTGTGCAGAAAGCGCCGCGGGTACGCTGGTTGAGTTGGTACAGTACACAAATGGCAAGCCGGTAAAATGTGTGTACAAAGTACAAAAAAAATTTGCGTAAACCCCTTGACAGATACCACAATCGGGTGTATAATGTAGACACAAAGAGGGAAGGAGTTGACCACGATGATGAAAGCGATCTGGTTCGACATGGATGGCACAATAGCTGATCTGTACAGCGTAGAAGGGTGGCTTGCCTACCTACAGGCAGAGGACACCACACCTTACGCACAGGCAAAGGTCATGCACAACATGGCACAGCTTGCAAGGCTTCTGCACAGCGCACAGCGCAAGGGCTACACTGTAGGCATCATCAGCTGGACCAGCAAGCATGGCACGCAAGAGTATAACAAGGCTGTTGAACAGGTCAAGCGTGCATGGCTTGACAAGCATCTGCACAGTGTACAATGGGACGCTATCTATGTGGTAGAGTATGGTACTAACAAGTACAATGTGTGTGGTGGTGGCATCCTGTTTGACGATGAACAGGGCAACAGGGACGCATGGAAAGGCGAAGCCTTCACGCCTGACCACATCATGGAAGTGCTAAAAAATTTGTAAAAAACTTGCGGAAAGGGCTTGACAAACAAAGCCCTTTCTGCTATAATGAGTACATCAAGAGAGAGGAGTTGACCACTATGATGTATGAACTGACCATGGTATACGAGAACAACGTGCGCAAGGTAGAGAGGGCTGACCTGCCGACGCTGATGCATTGCCTTAGCTACTACATGGACGAAGAACCTTGGGCACACATCGAAATCATGAATTGCCAAACCGGTGAGATCATCGCCATGTGGGAACACAATGATGAGTATGGTGTGACCACTGCAGGCTGAGCGCAAGCTCAGCCCATTTTCATTTTGCACGCGCGCCGGCGGGCCTGGCGCGCGTTATTTGCGCAGTATTCAGGATCAGAAAAAAATATTTTCAAAAAATCGAAAAAACCTATTGACAACTCGCTCCCGATAGTGTATAATCTACTTGAAGATAAGGAAAGGAGCTAACCAACATGACGAACCTCAAAGAAATCAAAGTGTCCTACCACTTCCAGAATGACCGTAAGTACCGCAAAGAACAGATTGACGCCGTTGTCAATGGTAACTGGGGACAGCCCATCAAAGAAGTGTTCCTGACTGACAGCTGGAAAATCCTGACTGACATGGGTCTGGTGTTCGTGCTGACCGCTGACAAGAGCCTGATAATGACTTACTACCTTGTCACGCTGTCCACCGTCAACAAGTTTTACAATCACGGCAAAGCGCCCGCAAGCATCGTGAAAAGAGTACAGCGCAACGCCAACACCTACAACAAACTTTACAATCAGAGCATGAAACACGAAAGGGGTTGAAATAAAATGAAAAAGTTTCTTAACATCGAAAGGGCTTACAAGTTTGAAATGAATGACTTTCGCGCCCTGACCATGATTATCAATGTTGCGCTTGTAATGTTGTTCGGTTTTGCTTCCTCTTGGTTTGGCTTTACTCTTGCGGTCGCTGGTTTGATCAAAGATTGTCAGAACAAAAACCGCCACTTGAATGACTTTTTGATGCATGGGGCAAGCCTGACGCTAAATATTTATTTTCTAACTTTGCTCTACAGGGGTTGACAACCTGCCCCAAGTATGTTATAATAGGCTTGTCCGAAAGGGACAGAAAGGAAGTAAACAAAAATGGAAAAGACCTATACAGAGCAGGAAATCAAAGACTGGTTTGCAAGCATGATGAAAGAATACAAAAATTGTCCGATGAATCAGCATCTTCAGTCTGTGTATGATGAAATGTTTGACCCCTTCTGGAAGAGAAATAATCTTCAAACTTTTGTTGAAAAAAGGGTTGACAAATAAGCAGACTTGTGCTATACTAAGAACGTACCAAGGGAAAAGAAAGGAAGTAATCACTATGACAAACGAAGTTATCAAGGCAATGCAGGGCAAGAAAGAACACAAGACGCGCAAGTGGTGGCGCAAGAATGGTTACAAAATTCTCCGCGTGATTCTGTTCCCGATCTGGATTGGAAGTATCTTGCTTGAGAAGGGTCGCGCATGGCTCAACAATCGGCAGGAATGGAGCGAAGAGCGCGCCACCGAAATTCTCAACTACTACATCCCGCGCGCGTCTGAATGGGATGAAGAAGATAAATGCCTTTACTTCTTCGACAATGGTCTGGGATGGAATTACAAACTTGCAAAGCGGTATCTTAAAAGAAAAGACCGCCGTTTCTGGAAAGTGCATTGCACTTGGTGGGGTGGAAAAATGCGCACCCTGTTGATGGAAAAATTCGAGCTTGAAGGATTTACAAAAGAGCTCGGCAACTGCTCCGAAGGCTGGACAGAAATTTCTTTTGTGCTGAATGAAAAAAAGGGTTGACAAATCGCTGACCCTGTGCTATAATAAATGCATCAAGTGAAGGAAAACACTACAAACCCAAGAGAGAAAGGAAACACCATGGAAAACACCAACAAGACCACCATCAAGACCATCAGCTTCTCTGGCCTCCTAACTATCGCCTTCATCGTCCTCAAGCTCTGCGGTGTAATCGCTTGGAGCTGGCTGTGGGTTCTTGCTCCTCTGTGGATCGCGTTCCTGCTCAAGCTGGTTGTGGTTCTGATCGCTGTGGTGATCGCGCTGATCGCCAACCGTTATTGAGGGGGTGAGACAATGAAAGATCGCATTTACGTCTGGGCCTGCAATCTCAGTTTCAAAATCTACAATCTGTGCGTGCGCCTGGGGCTTCCGATGTGAAGCCCCTTTTCCTTTCGCCGGCGCGCGTGCGGCCGACGCGCGCCGATTTTGCGCTATGCATACCCCTTGCATAATTATTCATCGAAAAAAGTTGAAAAAAGTGCTTGACATGATCGCCCGAAAGTGCTATACTATTCAATGTCAGGAGGGCAAGAGCTCAGCCACCTGACCGAGAAAAAAATTGAAAAAAATTTGAAAAACCCCTTGACAAGCCCCACCAAGTGTGCTATACTAAGGGTGTTCCAAGGGGAACAAGAGACAAGAAAGGAATTGATAACTATGACCACCAACTACATCCTGCCCATCGACTCCGAGACCTGCAACATCGTCCCCACCGAAACCGTGACCCCTGGCAACAACCTGACCTACGACATCGGCTTCAAGCTGGTTAAGCCTTCCACTGGTGAAGAAATCCTGCGCCGTTCCTACGTTGTCCGCGAAATCTTCTTCGGTGAGACCGAGCGCATGAAGTCCAGCTACTACGCCGAAAAGCTCCCGCGCTACTACAAGGACATCGCCGAGGGCAAGCGCGAGGTCAAGTCCTTCTTCGAGATCATGAACGAGATCAGCGCGATTTGCAAGCGGTACAACGTGGTCGGCATCGTCGCCCACAATGCCCGGTTCGATGTGGACGCGCTGAACACCACCGCGCGCTGGCTGACTGGCCTTGACTACGTTCGCGCCCTGCCGGATGTGGAAATCTGGGACAGCATGAAAATGTGGAACGCTTGCAAGCCTGCCCGCTACGCTGATTGGTGCGAAGAAAACGGCTACATGACCAAGCATCGCCCGCCCCGCGTTCGGCTGACCGCTGAAATCATCTACCGCTTCATCACTGGTGATGATGAGTTCATCGAGAGCCACACCGCGCTGGAAGATGTGGACATCGAGACCGAAATCATCATGGCCTGCTACAAGAGCCACAAGCCCATGGCCGAGGCCCGGGTGCTCTACCACAAAAAGGGTTGAGCACCCGCCCCGCACGAAAGGAAAAAAAACAATGGCAAGAGATGCAAAAAAAGCAACTTACAACGGCGAGCCCACTTTCTGCACGGTCAACGCTTACGGCGATTGCCCTTACTGTGACCAAGAGGGAAAATGCCACATTGAAGACCCTATTTCAGACTGTGATGATTTTGCAACATTTTTTGAAACATGGGACGACTGGCTCAACGCTTGAGCCAAAACCAGATTGGACATTGTCTAATCTGGTCTTTTTAATTACCAAATTTGATAATGTCAAATTTGGCCGCGCGCCCACGAGCGTGGGCGCCGGAAATTCCATTATACCACACCGCTCAACATTTGTCAATGGAAAATCTGGTAAAAATAAAATCCGAACATTTTCCCGGAAGTCGATCAAAATATTCGGAAAAAATTTTTTTCAAAACCCCTTGACAAAATCGCGCCCATCTGCTATAATCAATAATGTCAGCGGGAGGTGTAAAACAATCAAACCCTGTCACCTCTGCAACAGGGCAACCGCTGACAGAAAAAAATTTTTCAAAACCCCTTGACAAGCAAGAGCAAAGGTGCTATAATAAGACCATCGAAAGGAGCTGATGACCATGGCGAAGCGCAAAGAGCCGATTTACCCCACTGATGAATGGGTCGAAAAGTGGATTGATGCCTACCTTGACAAAGCGACCGAAAAAGTGACCGATTTTGACAGCATCCGCGAAAAGGCTATGGAAGCCTGGTGGATGAACGAGATCGAACACGACAGGGCTACACCGTTTGACCTGACTGAAGAAGAGGAAGCCGAAAGCAAGAAAGCGCGCAAAGGCATGGCGCGCGCGGTCAATGCCTACGGGAAGGAAGTCAAGCGCGAGAGGAAAGCCGATGAGGAAAAAAGAAAAATCATCGAAATTCTCGAAAAAGCCTTGACAGAATCCGGATTCTGTGCTACAATCAGTAATGTCGAAAGACAGATTGACTTCGGCGAGTACAGCGTGACCTTGACCAAACACCGCAAGAAAAAGGAGTGATGAACCATGAAAACCGAAAGACCACCGCCCACAAAAAAAACTTTGAAAAAAGTTTAAAAACCCCTTGACAAGATCCCCAAAGCATGATATAATAAGCACGTAATCAAGAGAAGGAAAACTCTTAAAAACCGGAAAGGAATTGATACCATGACTAAGATGACTTACGTTGAAGCTCTGAACATCGCTCTGACCGCCGTTGCTGACAATGCCGAAGTGACCGAGAAGCTGACCGCCCTGCGTGAGCAGATCGCCAAGCGCAACAGCACCGAGAACCGCAAGCCCACCAAGGCGCAGGTTGCGAATGAAGCCCTCAAGGCTCAGGTGGTCGAGGTGCTCGACACCACGCCCCGCACTGTGACCGAGGTCATGGCGCTATCCGATGCCCTCGGCGCCCTCTCCAATCAGAAGGTGAGCGCCCTCCTGAACGCCCTCGTTGAGGACGGGAAGGTGGTCAAGACCACCGAGAAGCGCAAGAGCTACTTTGCCAGGGCGTAAGCCCGGCAGGGTTGCCCCGCAGAAATGCGGGGCGCTTTTCATTTGAGCCGGCCGCTGC
>Ga0310694_10002814_pt1 | contig 17436 bp, 17 predicted proteins | sample 174DNAGHGhighgp2_FD_203884 | JGI IMG/M metagenome (GOLD analysis project Ga0310694, IMG submission 203884) | Sheep rumen microbial communities from Palmerston North, Manawatu-Wanganui, New Zealand - 1742 DNA GHGhigh gp2 (v2) (version 2) | ecosystem: Host-associated > Mammals > Digestive system... | reverse complement strand
CCAGGTAATGGGTGATCAGCGCCTGGTAGACGGATACGGCCAGGCCCAGCAGCAGGGAAGACAGCAGCATCTGCGGTACACGGACCAGCGGGGTTTTCCGCTCCTCCATGCACCAGAAGGTATCCAGGCAGGCGGTACCGGCGGTGAGCAGCATGCCCAGGCCGACCGGGGCCAGCTGGAGTGTGAAGTAGAACTGATATGCCCAGACCGGCGAAGCGGCACAGAGCAGGACGAAAAGCCAGTCACTCCGGCCGGACCCGGGACTGCCGGTCCGGCGGAGGAAAAGAACCGGGAGCCAGGCGGCACCGGTGAAAAACACCAGGAACAGCAGCGCGCTTTTGAGCGGATTGAAAGCGGTGAGGCCCAACACATGCAAAAGAACGACCAGCCCGGGGCGGCCTTCGCTGATATACCGGGAAAGCGCGGTATCCGGCCGGGAAATCATCAGGTCATTGTCAAAGCGGATACTCCCGCCGGCAAGAAAAGGCAGCCAGAGCAGCCAGACAGCGGCCGTAATGAGGACAGGTGCCAGCCATGGCCTGATCCGCCCGGGAATTTTCATACGATACCCCTTTCAAATGAACCGGTTCTGAAAAACAGGATTTCCTGCGGAAATGATATCACATCCCGCATCCTGCCGCAATGAGACCAACCCGGACCGGCTTTTATTTTCCGGCCGATTCCGATATAATGACAGGGACCAACCCGGGTTTGCCGGGCAGTACGGAGGTAAATATGAAAGCAGCGGTTGTATATTATTCCCGGTCGGGCATAACGAAAAAGATTGCAGAGAAGGTACAGGCAAAGTTCAATGCCGATATGTTTTTTGTGGAACCGGAAAAGGCGTATAAGAGCTTTCCGGGGGCCATTATCCGGGTGATCCGGGAAAAGAAGGGGAAGAAGATCCCTGCCCCGAAAGAAGCCCCGGCGGATTTCAGCGCTTATGATACGGTATTCATCGGATTCCCGGTATGGGCGACGACGATTCCGGACTTCCTGCAGGAATACATCCGGCAGGCAGACCTGGCGGGAAAAAGGGTGATTCCGTTTGCCACCGCCGGCAACAACGGGCGGGATGAATCCCTGGCCGCCCTGAAAAAACTGCTGCCGGACAGTGAAATCACGGATTATTTTTACACCAGCATGGTGGAAAAAGCAGACGCGGACGCCTGGCTGGAAGGAATCCGGGAATGACGTACGAGGAAGCACTGGAAAAGATCCGCCCGGGAAAGTACCGCCATTTCAAGGGAAACGAATACGAGGTAACCGGGATTGCCCGGCACTCCGAAACCGGGGAACCGATGGTGGTATACCGCGCGCTGTACGGAGACAATGAACTGTGGGTCCGGCCGGCGGAAATGTGGAACGAGACGGTGACCCGGGACGGAAAAACCATCCAGCGATTTGAGAGGACAGAAGAAGCATGATCGGAAACATGAGGGACCTGGGCGGACTGCGGACCGCGGACGGGCGGAAAATCAAACCGGGAAACCATCCTGGAGGATTACCTGAAAACCAACCTGGTGAACATCCCGAAGGCGGCGGAAATCCATGACCGGCTGCTGGAAACCCACGGAAAGGAATTCGCTGACAACGTCTACCGGGCATTCATCGCGGATGAAAGCTACCTGCGGTCCGCCTGGAAGGCGATGGGCAACAACTTTATTACGGAAAAGCTGGGAATCAGCCGGGAAGCCATCGACGCGTTCCGGAACATGATCCTGGAAGGATAAAGGATGGCCGGCCGGGGACGTGGGATGATCCCGGCAAACGGCAAAACAGGCAAAAAAGAACCGGCAGCCGCATCCGGGACGGAGATGTCCCCGGAGGCGGCTGCCGGAATTCCGCTGCCTGTGTTTTTTATTTCACCGCTTCGAACGCAGCATCCAGGGCGGCGATCAGGTCCTTCACGTTTTCCGTACCGATGGACAGGCGGATCGTGTTCGGCTTGATGCCCTGGTCCAGCAGCTCCTCATCGGTCAGCTGGCTGTGGGTGGTGGTGTATGGATGGATGACCAGGCTCTTCACATCCGCCACATTGGCCAGCAGGGAGAAGATGGCCAGGTTGTCGATGAACTTCTTGGCGGTTTCACTGTCGCCCTTCACTTCGAAGGTGAAGATGCTGCCGCCGCCGTTCGGGAAGTACTTCTTGTACAGCGCATGGCTGGGCTCGCTCTCCAGGGACGGATGGTGAACCGCCTCGACCTGCGGATGTTTGCTGAGGTAATCCACGATCTTCAGGGCGTTCTCCACATGGCGTTCCACGCGCAGGGACAGGGTTTCCAGGCCCTGCAGGAACAGGAACGCATGGAAGGGAGACAGGGTGGAACCGGTATCCCGCAGGAGGATCGCGCGGATATAGGTGGCAAAGGCCGCGGGACCGACCGCATCATAGAAGCTGATGCCGTGATAGCTCGGGTTCGGATCGCTGATCCACGGATATTTGCCGCTGGCTTTCCAGTTGAACTTGCCGCCTTCCACGATCACACCGCCGATAGCCGTGCCATGGCCGCCGATGAACTTGGTGGCGCTGTGGACCACGATATCCGCGCCCCAGTCCAGGGGACGGACAAGGTAGGGTGTCGCGAAGGTGGAGTCCACCACCAGCGGGATGCCGTGGGCATGGGCGACCTTGGCCACTTCCTCAATATCCACGATATTGCTGTTGGGGTTGCCCAGCGTCTCGATGAAGATCGCTTTGGTGTTTTCCCTGATGGCGGCTTCGAAGGAGCCTTCCTGCGCCGGATCCACGAAGGTGGTAGTGATGCCGGTGGTCAGCGGCAGGGTGTGCTCGAGGAGGTTGAAGGTGCCGCCGTAGATGGTCTTGGAGGCCACGATGTGCTCACCGGCCTTGGCCAGGGCCTGGAAGGTGTAGGTGATGGCTGCGGCGCCGGAGGCTACCGCCAGGGCGGCAGAGCCGTTTTCCAGCGCGGCGATGCGTTCCTCGAAAACGCCCTGGGTCGGGTTGGTCAGGCGGCCGTAGATGTTGCCGGCATCCCGCAGGCCGAAACGGTCGGCAGCGTGCCGGGCGTTATGGAATACATAGGAAGCAGTGGCGTAGATCGGAACAGCGCGGGAGTCGGTGGCCGGATCAGCCTGCTCCTGGCCGATGTGAAGCTGTTTGGTTTCGAAGGACCAGTTGGCGGAATTCTTAATATCAGACATGGGATTTCTCTCCTTTTATATTCATCTTATTTTTTCCGGCTCACCTGAACCGCGGGATGGTATTTCCGGGTTGTGTGCTCAGCGGCACATTCGGTTCCGGCTCAGCAGCACGGCGTTCAGTCGACATCGGCATCTCATGGCCGGGACCTCCTTTCGTTTTGGTGGCACTAACCTACCAGATAAATGGGCAATTGTCCAATACGAAGGATCAATGCGGAGATATAGATTAAAACTATAACTGCGACTGGAAATATAATCCGGGGATTCATGGCAGGATCACTGGGAGGGGACTTGACTTTGAGCATGCTTTAAGGTTTACCATGATCAAAGATAACCACAGCACCCCGGCGGGAAATGAAAACGGTCCATACGCCCTACGGAAACGTGCGGGTCAAGTATTCGCACGGCATGGGAGCGGAACGGATCAAGCCCGAATATGAAGATGTTGCAGCCCTGGCAAAGGAACACGGCGTGCCGCTGGATACTATCCGGAACGCTGTGGCGGAATACTGCACAGATTCCCGGGACTGAGGGAAGAAATCCAGAAGATCAAGAGGTGCAAGCATGTCCCGGACCAAGGATATGACGACCGGGAAACCGGTCGTCCTGATACTTGCCTTTGCCATTCCGATCCTGGCAGGCAACCTCATCCAGCAGTTATACAGCCTGGTTGATTCACTCATCGTCGGCCAGCTCCTGGGAGTTACGGCCCTGGCAGCGGTATCCGCATCCGGATGGCTGGACTGGGCGGTACTCTCCATTCCCATGGGACTGGCCCAGGGCTTTTCCATCCAGGCAGCGCAGTACTTCGGCGCGAACCGGCCGGAAGAGCTTCGCAGGACGGTGGGGCAGAGCATCCTGATCGCAGCGGCCACCACGGTGCTGCTGGAGATTGCCAGCCAGCTGCTTCTTTCCCCGGTGCTGGGATGGATGAATACCCCGGCGGAAACGTTTTCCCTGACGGAGGGATACCTCCGCATTATCTACGGCGGACTGCCGGTTGTGATGGCGGTGAATGTGCTGAACGGTTTCCTGCACGCGCTGGGAAACAGCCGCACACCGCTGGCTGCGCTGGCGGTCGCGTCGGTCGTCAACATGGTGCTGGACTGGTTCTTTGTGGGAACCTGCCATATGGGGATCAACGGAGGGGCGTGCGCAACCGTCATCGCCCAGGTGATCTCGGCGCTGATCAGTTTCCGTGCAGTTCGCCGGCTGAACATACTTCACCCGGAACGGAAGGATCTTCGGCCGGACCGCCGGATGACAGCGAGGCTGATCCGCCTGGGAGTTCCCATCGCATTCCAGAACGTAATCATCGCCGTGGGCGGGCTGATCCTGCAGGGGGTTGTGAACGGATTCGGCTTTGTATTCATGGCCGGATACAACGCGGCATCCCGGCTCCAGGGCCTGGTGGAGATGGCCGGCGCTTCCCTCGGAAACGCAGTCGGGACATTTGCCGGGCAGAACATCGGCGCCGGGAAAAAGGACCGGGTGCGCAATGGCCTGCATTCCTCCGCACGGATCGGCGCAGGCATGGCGCTGGTGATCGGCGGGATTATGATACTGTTCGGAAAGCAGATCCTAGGCCTGTTTATCCGGGACGAGCAGGCGCTCGCGGAACAGGTGCTCGCCTTCGGATACCAGTTCCTGTGCGTGATGGCGGCCGGCCTGCCGATGCTGTACCTCCTGTTTGTTTACCGGTCCACGCTCCAGGGCCTCGGGAATACTTTCATTCCGATGATTTCCGGTTTCGTGGAGCTGGGAATGCGGGTTGGCTGCGCGCTGCTGCTTCCGCTTATGCTGGGAGTATGGGGTATCTACACGGCGGAGATCGCGGCATGGGCGGGGGCAGCTGTACTGCTGATCATCGGCTGTTACCGCGAACTGCGAAAAATACAGATATGATACCGGCAAAAATGGATTTGAAAAAACCACCATGGCGATACGGCCATGGTGGTTTTCGTATGATTCGGGAAAACTTCAATTGATCCGGATGAGGCGGATGAGGAGATGCGCGATTTCCTCCGGGGGTTCCCGCTGCTCTTTGTTGATCCACAGGCAGATAATGCGGTAAGCGCCGTAGATGACGTAATTGAACAGGTATTCCTGCGCGGTTTCATCCGGCATGGTCCCATAATTCTGCATGACGCTTTCCCGCAGGACTTCCTGGGCAAACAGGCGCTGCGGGAAGAGGGGATCCACATTGTTGTTGACGATCAGCCGCCCGAATTCCAGGTGGCTCTCCAGGTATTCACAGATCGTTTCAATGATTTTGACCGGGTTGGCGGCGTGCTCCCGGATGGTGCTGACCAGGAATTCCAGCAGGTCGTTTTCCATATCCGCCAGGAGGTCAAACTGGCTGCCGTAGTATTTGTAGAACGTCGTGCGGTTGACATCCGCCCGCTGGCAGAGCTCCCGGATGGAGACGTGGTAAATATCCTCCGTGCGCAGGATATCGGTAAGGGCATCCTTCAGCAGCCGCCTGGTCATCGCGACCCGGCGGTCTTCCTTCTTTTCCATACAGGTTTCCCCTTTCTGTCGCATTATCGACACGAAACGATCGGTCTGTTGACAAACAAACCAATTCCCAATGAACTGTCGGTTGCTTTGTCAACACCTGTTGATTAAAATTTTAATGGAGATGATATGCATTGTCAAGCAGGAGCCATCCTGCGATGAACGTGGAAAACAGGAGGTTGACGACCTTATGAATAAAGCAGCGGAATTCCTGGTGGAGAAACGGAAGATTCTCCTGGGGCTTTTCCTGGCGCTGACAATTGTTTCCCTGTTCCTGGCCGGACAGGTGAAGGTGAATTATGACCTGACAAAATACCTGCCGGACGGGTCCCGCATGAAAGAGGGAACCTGCCTGATGGAGCAGGAATTCGGAAAGGAAGCATCCTCGCGGCTCCGGGTGATGATTCCCGGACTTTCGGAAACGGAAAAGGAAGAGGTGTTCAGCTGGCTTGGCAGCCGGGACGAGGTATCCGATGTATCCGGGGGAACCGGAGAGAAGTATAACCGGGACGGGTATACCCTGTATGAGGTGACAACGGAATACGACAGCCACTCCCGGGAAGCGGCCGGGCTGTACAGCGCAGTGTATGAGAAATACGGAACCCTGGGCGTACAGACCGGCGGGGAGATCCACGAGGCCAATGTGCCGATGCTGCCGCTGTATGTGGTGGCGATCGCCGTCGGACTGGTGCTGCTGGTACTCCTGATGATGTGCAACTCCTGGTTTGAACCGGTGATTATCCTGGTGAACATCGGGATTGCGGTGGCAGTGAACATCGGAACCAATGTGATATTCCCGGATATTTCCGAGTTCACGTTTTCCATTGTGGGCATCATGCAGCTGGTGCTTTCCCTGGATTATTCCATTATCCTGCTGAACCGGTACACCCAGGAAAAGGAAAAGCATGCGGACAATCCTTCCGCCATGAAGGCAGCCATTGCCGCGGCATTCCCGGCGGTGGCCGGCAGTTCCCTGACGACCTTTGCGGGGCTGCTGTGCCTGGCGTTTATGGGATTCCGGCTTGGGGCGGACATGGGTTACGCCCTGGCGAAGGGCGTGCTGATCAGCCTGGTGTGCATCTTTACCGTGCTGCCGTCCCTGATCCTGATGAGCGACAAGCTGATCGTGAAAACCCGGAAAAAGGCACTCCGGATTCCGATGGGGAAATGCGCACGCTTTGAGTACAGGGGGAGAATCGCACTCCTGATCCTGCTGCCGGTGCTGCTTGCCGGATCCTACCTGCTGAAAAACAATACGGGAATCCTGTATATGCTGCAGATGAACAATCCGGTGGACACCGTGTTTGAAGGTCACCATTCGCTGGTGCTGCTGTATGAAACAAAAGACAGCGGCCGCATCGCGGAAGTGCTGGCGCCCGCGGAGGAGGACGGAAAGGTCACATCGGTCACAGGATATTACAACACCCTCGGAAAAGCGTACAAGGCCGGGGAAATCGCGGAACTCTTCGGGGAAGATGCCGCGCTGGACCTTTCCATGATCCGGATGGTTTACAGCGATAAGTTCTCGGAAGGGTCCGGTGCCGGGAAATCCGCCATGTCGATGTTCATGGGTTCCCGGAATGCCTATAACGAGGACTGGGCGATGACGCCGGAGGAGCTGATCACCCATATCCGGGAGCGTTTCCTGAGCAATCCGCTCTACTCCGCGTTCATCAAAGATGACGCGCGGCAGCAGATTGCGGACGCGGAGGAGATGATCCGGGAGAACAAGGCAAAGCTGGAAGGGGAAAACTACGGCCGGGTGATCCTGGAGACCACGTATCCGGAAGACTCCGAAGAGACCCGGGAATTCCTGGACACCCTCTCCCGGCGGTGCGAAACCATGCTGGAAGGAAAGACCTGGCTGATCGGCACTTCCGAGATGAACCGGGAAATGGCGCAGAATTTTGACACGGAGATGAACCGGATTACCCTGATTTCCGCCCTGGCCATCTTTATTGTGGTTGCGCTGACATTCCGGTCCCTGGTGATCCCGCTGGTGCTGGTGCTGACCGTCCAGTGCGGAATCTACCTGACGATGGCATTTATCGGCCTGAGCGGCGGCGCGATGTTCTACCTGGCCATCCTGATGGTGCAGTGCATCCTGATGGGCGCGACAATCGACTATGCCATCCTGTACACATCCTATTACCGGGAAGAGAGACGGAACGGCGGGGTGCCGGAGGCGATCCGCGGCGCCTATGACGGGGCGCTGCACACCATCCTGACATCCGCGCTGATCATGATCGGCGCCGCCGGGATCCTGGGATATGTTTTCGCAAACCCGGCAATCGGAGAGATCTGCCTGACGATTTCCCGCGGGGCAATTTCCGCCACACTGATCATCGTGTTTGTCCTGCCCGGCGTGCTGGCCGCGCTGGACCGGTTTGTGCGGTACCGGGGAAAAACGGAAAAAACAGAGTAAACAGGAGATATACGGAACGGCACGGTTCGTCTGAACCGTGCCGTTTTCCATTTTGCATGGTATGGCGGAATTTTATGTTTCCCGGACCAGCAGGCCGGTGATGGCGGCAAAGCTTTGCTCCGAAAGATCATGTTCCAGCCGGCAGGCATCCTCTGCCGCGGTCTGCTCATCCACCCCCAGCTGGACCAGGAGGCGCGTCAGCACTTTATACCGGTCATAGAACTGACGGGCAATGGAGTACCCTTTATCCGTGAGATAAACGGGGCTCCTGTCTTTCATCATGATATATCCGTCTTCTTTCAGTTTCTTCATTGCAACGCAAACCGTGGGTTTTGTGACACCCAGGCTTTCGGCAATGTCCTTTGAACGGGCATATCCTTTTGTTTCCAGAAGAATGAGTATTTGCTTCAGGTAGTTTTCCAGCGATTCACATTCTCCCATCTCCTGCATTCTCCTTATCCGATCATTCCATGATCCATGTGGAAAACCTGATCCGCATACGCCTCCGCATCTGTTTCATGGCTGACTGCCAGTACGATTTTCCCGGCCCGGGCTGCCTGGCGGAAAGCATCCAGGACGATTTCAGTATTTCCGCTGTCCAGGTCCCCAGTCGGTTCATCCGCCAGGATGACTTCCGGACCGGCTGTCAGCGTACGCACGATGGCCATCCGCCGCAGTTCCCCACCGGAAAGCTCCGGCGGCATCGCGTTCTCCAGATCCGAGATTCCCAGCGCGGCCATCCAGTTTTTCGCGTCTTCAGTCCGCGGCTCAACTCCGCAGAGCATTCCCGGAAGGAGAATGTTCTCCAGCACGGTCAGCGTATCCACGGCGCTGCGTCCCTGGGGAATCACCCCGATTTTTTCACTGCGCAGGCGGGAAAGCGCTATGTCATCGAGCGCATACAGATCGGTTTCATCCAGGAAGACTTTTCCGTCTGAAGGGGTCAGCAGCCCGGCCAGCATATTCAGCAGCGTGGTTTTCCCGGAACCGCTTTTTCCGTTCAGTACGGTGAATTTTCCGCCTTCCAGTGTCAGCGATACCGGACAGACAGCCTCAAAGAAATTGGCCTCCCCGTGTTTCCGGAAATAGCGGCGGGAGATGTTTTCAGCTCTCAGTACCATTTCAGGCTCCCTCCCTCAGCGTAGTTCCGGGATCGGTCTGGCTCAGCCTGAACGCGGTCCGGAATCCGGCCAGGCAGCCGGCCAGGATTGTAACGGCAACTGAGATGACCGCATACAGCGCGATTGTACCGGCTGCGGGAGTCAGATAGGGGAGCTTCAGGCTGGATTCAATCAGGGTTGAGAACGGGAATACCAGCACCGCACCCAGCACGATTCCACATAGGGCGCCTGCCAGGCTGCAAAGCGCGGTCTCCTTCATTACCATGCCGGACAGCATCCGGCGGCTCATTCCCAGCAGGCGGTAGACGGCCAGCTCCCTCCGGCGCTCATTGACCATCATTGTGAAGGCAATGAACAGGATGATCAGCGCAAGTACCCAGACCGCCGCGATCAGGACCGCGATGGTTTTTGACACACCGGCCAGACTGTCTCCCACTTCTGTGATCATTCCGGCGGTGCGGATGGAGGTAGCTTTCCGGACATGTCCGTTCAGCCGGCTGTTGACCAGGCCGACGTCCGTACCGGGGAGAACCCGGACATAAACCGCGGAAACCAGATCCGCAACATTTCCGGATCCGATCTTATGCGTAATCCCTTTTTCCTCCGCTGCCTGCAGCAGTGAATGGATTGTATTCATATTGCAGTAGACAGCGGTATCCAGCCCTGTGCCGGTTGAGGCCAGCCTGGCAACGACCCGGCAGCTCCGGTCATAGATGCGGAAATTGCTTCCCACATCTGTTTCCACCCTGCAGCCGACCACGACTTCCATATCCCCGAGCGGGCGGTTCAGGCTCTCGGCAATCCAGGGCTGAACCACAAAATCGTTATCCGGATCAAAGCCGATTACCTGGACTTTGACAGAACAGCAGTCCGCCTTCATGGAAGACAGGAAAACCTGGGCGGATGCTTTCCAGACGCCTTCCGTTTCCCGGACTTTCTCCACCGCGGAGGCATCCATATAGAATGTGCCGATGGTTCCCTGCAGGAGCAGGTTCTTCATGCTGGCTTTGGATTCCGCTTCGGCCGGTACGACGATGATATCCGCCCCGAGGCGGTTTTCCATGCTGTCGAGCCCGCGACGAAGCGAAAAGACCACAACTGATCCGGCAAAAACGGACATGGCCAGAAAGGCGGTCAGCAGGACCAGGGCGGTTGTCCGCCCTGGCTTCCGGGCCAGGTTACGGATAATCAGCGGGAACTGTTTCATGCCCTGCTTCTCCTGCTCCGGCTTCTTTCTGCGACAATTCCGACCACTGAAACAATCAGCGCGGCGGCAAAAAGGATGATCATTGCCGGCTGCATCACGGCACGGCAGTGCATGGTATCCATCCGGCAGAGCGGAAGAATGGCGCCCGGCAGCAGGATGCCGGCAGCAGAGGCGCACAGGGACAGAAAGAACAGGATGATCCGGGCAGCCGGCGTACGGAATATGAGGAGCAGTAAAGCCAGCACCGCCAGCACACACCCGGCAATCAGAACGCCCCGGCCCGCACGGGAACACGGCGCTTCACTGCCATCCGCATGGACACAGGGGCCCATCACGGTGACAGATCCCACAGCAATGACCGCCGCCAGCACCAGCAGGAGAACTGCAGACAGGTTCTTCTTCATCCCTTTACTCCTTTCAGCCTTTCCAGCCATACTTTCTGCTGCTCGTCAAAATGCTCGTTGATGACTTCCCGGGCCACTCTGCCATGCTCCAGCACAATTGTGCGCTGCGCAGCCTCCGCCACCTCCGGGTCGTGGGTTACGACGATCAGGGTGGTGCCTTCGGCATGCAGCTGGGCAAACAGGTCGAGCACGATATTCTCATTGGCTTCATCCAGGTTGCCGGTGGGCTCATCCGCGAGAATCAGCTCCGGATGGTTGATCAGCGCCCGGGCCACACAGACCCGCTGCTGTTCGCCGCCGGACAACTGGCTGGGAAGATGATGCGCCCGTTCCCGCAGGCCGACCCGGCCCAGCGCTTCCAGCGCCTCCTGCTCATCCGGCATGGAGTGGTAATACTGGCTGACCATGATGTTTTCAACAGCTGTCAGGTAATTGACCATATGGAACTGCTGGAAGATCAGGCCGATTTTGTCCCTGCGGATATCCGTAAGCTTTTTGCTGCTTTCCTTCGCGATATCCACACCGTCCAGCAGCACCTCGCCCAGGGTGGGCTTATCCATACAGCCGATGATGTTCATCATCGTGCTTTTGCCGGATCCGGAAGGACCCATGATGGCGACCCATTCCCCCTTGTCCACATGGAGATTGACGTTATCCAGCGCTTTCAGGTCCCCGTAAATCTTCGATACGTTTTTCAGTTCAAGCAGACTCATTTTTCTTCGTCTCCCGTCATTCATCTTTCAGTACGATGGCCGGATCAATGGCGACCGCACGCCTGATCGGCTGCAGGCAGCTGAGGGCGGCCACCGCCATGGATACAATCACAGCTGCCGGCAGAAGCAGCGGCTGGAACGTGATGGAGGATCCGAACACGTTGATGCTGACCACCTGGGCAAAGACGAAGCCCAGGACCGCACCCAGGATTCCGCCCAGCAGGCCGAGGAACATTCCTTCGCCCAGGAATTCCGCCCGGATGCTTCCGTCGGATGCGCCCAGCGCCTTCCGCAGGCCGATTTCCCGGCGCCGTTCCGACACAACGGCCATCATGGTGGTAGATACGCAGATCATCGTCAGCACAAGCACAACGGCCGTAACCAGGAATACCAGGCTTTGCAGCTTGCCGAGGACTGCGGTTTCAGAACGGGTGACCCGTTTTACCAGGCGCGCTTTGATTCCGTTTCCGGCCCGGTTGATCTGATCTGCATAGGATTCAAGCTCTTCGGCGGATGCGCTGACGCTCAGCTCTGCCACATCCACCGTGTTTTCACCGGTCAGGGCAGCCATATCCTCCAGGCGCATGAAGACATAGGCTTCTTCTTCGCCGCCCGTGGTCAGGATTCCGGACACAGTACATTTGACGGTCTTCGCGACGGCCCGGTTTTCCGCACTGCGGGCGGTATTCAGCGCATCCACGACCGCAGCGGAGGATACCGTGGCACCGCTGAGCGCGTCCACGTCCGTTCCCAGGGCCAGCGGCAGTGCCTTGCCGACAAACTGCTTTGTAAAGGATTCATCCGTCTGGGTCAGTCCGCCGATTTCCGGCGTCTGGGTGCCCGCATCGATTGTCAGCGAGGCAATCCGGGACTCATCATCCAGCCGGACGGTGACATATACCATTCCGCCGCTCCAGCCTTCAGCGCTGCCGCTGAGCACCGCACCGGGTTTCCGGTCATCCGCGGGGTCCCCGGCAACGCTGCTTTCCGGAGGCTGCCAGGTCAGGTCCATGCCGGATCCGATCCGCACGCCGATCGTTTCGGCGATTTCTTTACCCACCAGGACTTCACGTGGATTCTCCGGATACCGTCCGTCCACGCTGAAGTAGGGGCTGGTACGGGTAATCTGGCCAAAGTCCGTTCCCGCGGCGGTAAAGGACTGCTGGCGCGTCGTCATATCCACCCGCACATAGCGGTAAGGCGCCGCGCCGACCAGCTGATCTGCAGGGATGGTTTCCAGCGCCCGGTTCACCTGCTCCGTATCCATCTGCTGCCCCTCATCGGAAAGCAGCAGCATATTCGCACCAAAGGACCGGAACTGGGCCCCCATCTGCCGGGGGACATCCACATAGATGGTGACCATTCCGGCCAGGATTGTCGCACCGATACCGATGGACAGCAGGGCGATCAGCATCCGGCTCCGCCGGCGGAGCAGCGATGCGGTGATCATCCGCAAAAACATTCTTCTTCTCGTCATCTCAATGCCCCCCGTGCAACACTTCAGCAGGACGCAGCCGCAGCACTGTCCGGATGGCGGGCAGGCTGCCGGCGAGCGTTACCAGCGCGACGAGGCCGGCCACAATCGGCACAACCGCCGGCTTCATCTCCACTGCCGCGCCGAACACACTCCGGCCGATCAGCTGGGCAAAGCCAAAGCCCATGAGATATCCCACCGCGCCGCCGATCAGCGCCGTGACAAGGATTTCCGTCATAATGACACCTGTGATGGAATGATCCCGCGCCCCGATTGCCTTGAGAAGGCCAATCTCTTTGGAGCGCTCCATCACGCTGGCGGTTACCAGGTTGCTGATGCCCAATGCGGAACCGATCAGGCTGAGGGCAGTAATCAGGATCATCAGCAGCTGGGTTTTCTCGAGGATCGCACCTTCACCTTCCGCCACCTTCCGCACCGCGGAAGCCACGGATCCGGGAATTGCCTCCTGAATCTGGTAGCAGATCGCGCTGACATAGGCTGTGCAGTACCAGGTTTCATAGTCCCGGCCGGACAACGCCGCCGGATTCCGGGCGGCCCGCCGCGCCAGTTCATTGTCCGGCGTGGTGATGGCGGACACCTCCACGGATGCCACCTTGCCGTCCCGGCCGGTCAGCTCCTGGACCAGGGCAAGCGTGCTGAACAGCTGCTCATCCTCGTCCCCGCCGGCATCGTATATCCCCGCGACGGTGACGGTTTTTTCCCCGGAAGCGGTTTTCAGCGTAACGGTATCCCCGGCTTTCCAGCCCTGTTCCCGGGCGACCGATGCGCCGGCCATGATTTCCGCATCCGCATTTTCATCGCTTTCATCCAGCCAGCGGCCTTCCGTGACATCCCACCAGGACCGCATCCCGACCATACCCGCATCCAGTTCCTCACCTGTCGGCAGGGACAGGTGATGATTGAACCAGCTGCCGTTCAGCTTTACGATACTGCCGTCCGGGAGAACCGCCTGGGTATCCAGGAACGGCGCGAAATCCACAATATTGAACGCCCAGAAAATCGTTTTGATCTTTCCCAGGTCATCCTCTTCCAGCCAGGCGGTGTTCAGTTCCTCACCGCTTTCACCTACGTCATAGATGTCCGCCAGGAGGGAGGAATCCTTGGGCTTCACCACGATGTTGGCCCCGTAATTCTTCAGTTCCTGGTTGACCTTGTCTCCCACGTCCATCATCACGTTCAGCATACCGGTCGCCAGGCTGGCGCCCAGCGCGATTGTGAACGCGATCAGCAGCATTTTCCCTTTCTGGTGAAAGAGCACGCCGCGGATCATCCTGAACAGCATCCGTATGAGCCTCCTTTTTGCAGCTGCCGCAGCCTGCCGTCTGCACGGCCGCGGCACGGAACGTGTTTTACCTGAATTCCTTTTCTCCGGCCAGCAGGTCTTCCAGGCGGAAAACCAGATTGCCGCCGCTTACCTCATAGGCCAGCGGGATCGGATTGCACCCACCCTTGAAGCCGATGGTGTTGATGTTCATAACCACGTCGCAGCGCTTGCAGACGACCTGGCTTCCGCGCTCATAGTAGCCGGCATTTCCGCAGACCTCACAGGCATCGAAGCCGACGCCGAAGCTGGCGGAATTCGGCTTTTTGACCACGATCCAGCGGATGGTGACATTCCGTTCCGTGGTATATTCGAAGCGGTGGAGGTGTCCGTCGCTGACGGCTTCCGCCGGGATCAGGATCGTATCCCCCTGCACGGTGTAGACCTCCGGCGCGGAGAGCTCCACCTCGCGCGTGTCATAAGCCTTAATGACCGTCAGGGTCAGGACAAACAGCAGGATTATGGCCAGGGCAGCACATGCCACGCGGCGGCGCCGGCGGTTGCCGGCCCGCAGTTTGCGAAGCTGGGCGGCATGCTCATACGGCTCGGTTACCCGGACGTTCTCCAGCAGGAACAGGACAGCCAGCAGGGCTGCCAGGCCGGCGCAGATCCAGATAAACAGCATGGCGTTTGTCGCAGCCCACATGCTGAAGGAGCCGATCCAGCCGTATTCCGCCTCGGTATACCGAACGGACCATTTCAGCCATTTCGCACGGCTGATCCAGGGAACAAAAAACCGGCCGAGGCAGTAAACAAAATATGTAACGAGGCCCACGTCCAGGACCACGCGGGGAACACGGACCTTCCGGATATGTACAGCGCAGTAAACCAGAATGCGCGAATAGACGAACAGAAGAAGAAGCGCAAGGGCCCAGCCGCCCAGCCGCTCCATATAGTAGGCTGAGAAGAAGCCGTTTCCCATGGTATTGAAGCTGAAGGGGTACAGCAGTACCGACGGCAGCCTGAAGAAGATCATGCCCGCGGAGACAAACGCTCCGCAGACGGCCAGGGGGAACCGGCGCTTTCCGGATACTTCCGGCCTGTTTCCCCGGATCAGCGAACAGACAAAGAACGCCGCAATGGAAGCCATCAGGAAAGCATAAATCCAGTGATTCCAGTGACTGGAGATGATTTTGTTGGTCGTTTGTTTGACGACCGCCAGCGCGAAACCGGCGACGTTTCCCGCGATGATTCCTGCCGCATGGAACCTGCGCCCGGCTGCTCCGCAGCGCCGGCCGAGTACGGCATGGATCAGCGTCACCGCGGTGACGGTAAAGAAAAGATCCTGAATTACAGTCCAGAGATAATACAGCAAGACTTTTTCCTCCATCAGACTGCCGGCACGGCATCCCCCGCGGACGCCGTGCCGGCAGAACGATTAAACCATATCAGGAATGAATTACCACTGCTTGACGAACTTCCAGCCGGTCCAGGTCGCTTCCAGGGGCTCGGTCCAGAAACCATCCTTGGCATCCACGCCGGTCTCGGAATCCACATGCAGCAGATAGCCGTTCTCGGCAGGGCTCTTGATGTACAGGGTGATGGTGTATTCGCCGTCCGCCAGCTTGATGTTGTTGCCGTAGTGGGGGCCGTCAGAAGCAGCCATGGGCATCATGGAGCCGGAGCAGACTTCCTTGCCTTCCAGATCCTTGATCACGAAGTCAATGGTCAGGTAGGGAACCCACTGGTCCACCGGGAAAGCGTAGCCGTTCTCGTTGGCGGTCAGGTCCACTTCGATGTGCAGGTCGGTGTTTTCCTTGGCGGTCGCCTGATCAACGGGCGCCATATCCACGGGCTGGAAATATACCATTGACATGGTCATGAAGCCGACTTCCTGTTCGCCTTCAACACCCAGTTCAAATTCATCAAAACCAGCTTCGTCTTCCGCCATCGCAAAAGCGGACAGGCTGAACAGCATCATCACGGCCATTACCATAGAAAGCAGTTTCTTCATGTGTAAGTTCCTCCTTAATTTGCAATACAGTTGATATACCGGGGTGGTATTCTTCAGCGCGGCCTGCGGGGGTGCCGCGCGAAAAATCTTCAGGATTTCGCGGCAGTCAGTTCTTTCCGCTGTGCTTCCAGCCTGCCGCGGTAGTGGGCAACCATGAAAGTGACCAGCAGGATCACCGCCAGGATCAGCTGGGGTACCAGCGTTTCCAGATAGGGATAGATTCCGAAGACCTGGATAACATCATTCTCCGGGATACCCGGCACGCGGAGGGCCAGGTCAAACAGGCTGCCTTCGGCCAGCTCCTTGATACCGCTGCCCAGGAAGCTGACGCACATTACCGCCATCAGGATGGAGGTAGCGGTGAAGAACACCTTGATCGGGAGCCGGACAGAAAGCTTTGTGATGGCCAGATAGACAAACACGAGGATGATGACGCCCACACCGAAACCGGCCCAGACCATCCCGGCATTGCCCTCCTGGAGCATCGGCTGGTAGAAAAGGACGACTTCTGCACCTTCCCGGAACACGGAAAGGAAAGCTGTGAAGGCCAGGGTGAACGCGGAACGCTTTTCCACACCGGAGCGCACCTTGCTGTCGATATAGCCGGTCCAGGCTGCCGCTTCCGCTTTGGAGATCATCCAGTTGGAAACGTAGAACAGCACGCAGACCGCAATCAGCGCCGTGATTCCCTCAATCAGTTCCTGCGCCATGCCGGCTCCGGCCACCGCCTGCTTGACAAAGTAGAGCACAGCAGCCGCGGCAAAGCTGGCCAGGATGCCGGCCAGTGCACCGATATAAACACTTTTCAGGCTGCGTCCGTTTCCGCTCTTGACCAGATAGGCGATAATTGCCGCGATGACCAGGATTGCTTCCAGGCCTTCCCGGACGATAATGCCGAAAGCTCCCAGGAAGGTCAGCCACTGGGGATTGGTCTGTTCTGCCGCGGCCTCTTCCGGAACAGCCGGTTCAGCGGATACGGCTGTTCCATTTTCCGCGGCGGCCATTTCATCCAGCGTTTTGGCCTTTTTCAGCAGGACCTGCTTGGTTTTGTCGCTGGTGGTGCGGTACTTGTTTTTCTGGTATTTTTCCGATCCGGAGCCTACCAGGCTCCGCA
>Ga0310694_10002812_pt1 | contig 17442 bp, 19 predicted proteins | sample 174DNAGHGhighgp2_FD_203884 | JGI IMG/M metagenome (GOLD analysis project Ga0310694, IMG submission 203884) | Sheep rumen microbial communities from Palmerston North, Manawatu-Wanganui, New Zealand - 1742 DNA GHGhigh gp2 (v2) (version 2) | ecosystem: Host-associated > Mammals > Digestive system... | reverse complement strand
GAATGGTTTGACCTCTCCTACGACGAATTCCTTGAACGTGTCATCACACTTGCCGCTGCGAAACATTATGGTTTCACCCCCGATGACCTGAAAGAGAAAAAGTGCAACTTTTCGTATCGTTCATACGTCTAATATATAGAAACTTTTAAAAGAAAACGATTATGACACTCTCAACAACCCCACAAATTGAAGGTCACACTATCCGCGAGTACAAGGGTATAGTGACAGGTGAAACCATTATCGGTGCTAACATGTTCAAGGATCTGTTTGCTGGCATCCGCGACATCGTAGGCGGTCGTGCAGGCGCTTATGAGAAAGTACTTGCCGAGGCTAAAGACACCTCCATTCAGGAAATGATGCAGCGTGCTCAGGCTCTTGGAGCCAATGCCATCGTAGGCATCGACATCGACTATGAAACCGTCGGTGCCAACGGCTCGATGCTCATGGTAGCCACCAGCGGAACAGCAGTCGTTATTTAGACTGTCATGATTCCAAAGAATGCATAAACAGCAGCAACGGACTTATATTGCCATCGACCTGAAGTCGTTCTATGCTTCAGTGGAGTGTGTGGACAGGGGGCTTGACCCGCTGACCACCAACCTCGTCGTGGCTGATGTAAGCCGAACAGAGAAAACCATCTGTCTTGCTGTTTCCCCGTCACTGAAAGCATACGGCATAGGTGGACGTGCGCGACTGTTCGAGGTGGTTCAGAAGGTACGGGAAATCAATGATGAACGCAAAAGGGCTGCAGGCTGGAGAATGACAGGTAAATCATACCATGACCCCGGTCTGAAAGCGCATCCTGACCTTGAACTCGACTATATCGCTGCCCCACCCCGTATGGCTCACTATATGGAGGTGAGTACCAAGGTCTATCAGACTTATATGAAATACATTGCTCCTGAAGACATACACGTCTATAGCATCGATGAGGTGTTCATAGATGTGACGGCTTATCTGCGTACATACAAAATGACTGCACGTCAATTGGCGATGAAGATGATCCGTGACGTGCTGGCCACTACAGGTATAACGGCAACTGCAGGCATCGGCACAAATTTGTATCTATGCAAGGTGGCAATGGATATTATGGCCAAGAAAGTGCCAGCCGACAAGGATGGTGTGCGTATTGCCGAATTGGATGAAATGTCGTATCGCCGTGAACTATGGGATTATCGCCCTCTGACCAATTTCTGGCGTGTAGGGCGTGGAATTGCTGATAAACTGGCCATCTATGGTATTGACACGATGGGAAAGATAGCCCGGTTGTCAATACAAAACGAAGGGCTGCTTTTCCGTCTCTTTGGCGTGAATGCGGAACTGTTGATAGACCATGCCTGGGGCTGGGAACCGAGTACGATGGAGGCTGTGAAAGCATATCGTCCTGAAACCAATTCCTTCAGCAGCGGACAGGTGCTGCAGGAACCTTATACTTTCAAGAAAGCCCGTGTGGTGATACAGGAAATGGCCGAGGGAATGGCACTCGACCTCGTGTCGAAGCGTCTGTTGACTGACCAAATGGTGCTGACCGTTGGCTATGATGCAGAATGTCTGACACGTCTTGAAATCCGCGAAAAGTATCATGGTGAGATTACCACCAACTACTACGGAAAGGCTGTTCCAAAGCATGCTCACGGGACTTTCAACTTCGAAAGACCAACATCATCATCGCGACTCATCATGGATGGGGCAACAGAGTTGTTTGACCACCAGGTGAATCCAGATTTGCTCATCCGCAGGTTGAACTTGACAACGAACCATGTGGTATCAGAGGCATCGGTAGCAGCACAGGACAGTGCTCCCCAGCAACTTGATCTCTTCACCGACTATGAAGCATTAGAGAAGCAGCGACAGAAAGAACAAGCCAAGTTTGACAAGGAGCGCAGGATGCAGGAAACACAGTTGAAAATCAAGAAGCGTTTCGGCAAGAATGCCATTCTCCGAGGTCTGAACTTCGAGGAAGGTGCCACTGCAAAGGAGCGTAACAAACAAATAGGAGGACACAAGGCATGAATAACAAACAATTATATGGAAATGAAAAAGATGACATTATTATTGCTTGCTCTGCTCTTGATGGGAGCAACGGCGGCAAAGGCACAGTCCGAACAGAAGGACTTTGACGACAAGTATGCAACGGAACTGGTGAAGGCTGGAATGGCTGCGCCCGACTTCAAGATGAAGACGCCAGACGGCAAGAATTTCCAGTTCTCAAAGTTTGCCAAGGACAAGACTGTGGTGCTCGACTTCTGGGCATCATGGTGTCCCGACTGCCGCAAGGATGCACCAGAGGTGGTTCGCCTGTATGAGAAGTACCATCCGTATGGTATCGAGTTCGTCGGCATCTCAATGGACACCGACGTGGAAGCGTGAAAGAAGGCTATCGAGAAGTATGGCATCACCTATCCGCAGGTGAGCGAACTAAAGAAGTTCAAGGAAACGGACATCGCCAAGGCCTATGGTGTGAAGTGGATTCCGTCGATGGTGATCGTTGGGCCTGACGGGCAGGTAAAACTCTCGACGGTGCTGACGTACAAAGTAGATAATTATCTGAAGGAACTAACCACAGGTAAATATTCAGGCCCAGGCAAAGGCGAGACCGTATTCATCGACGGCGACCACGGACGGCTGAAGGCGCTCATCCAGAAGCCGGAACTGCAACAGGGCGAGAAGTGTCCGATGGTCATCTTCTGTCACGGTTTCAGCGGTACAAAGGACGGTCCGATGTTTGAACTCATCGCCGACACTTTACAGGCTCATGGCATCGCCAGCATCCGCTTCGACTTCAACGGACACGGTGAGAGCGAGGGCGAATTCAAAGATATGACCGTACCCAACGAAATTGTGGATGCCAGGAAGGTGGTGGAGTATGTGAGCGACCTGAGATACGTCAGTTCGCTGGCCATTGTGGGTCATTCGCAAGGTGGCGTGGTGGCTGCGATGACAGCCGGACAACTGAGCGAAGAACTGGGTGAGTCCCCATTCAAGGCGGTGGCCCTGATGGCGCCTGCCGCCGTGCTACGCGACGATGCCATACGTGGCAGCACGATGGGCAAGCAGTATGATCCCTTTGATCCGGGCGAGTATGTTGAATTATGGGGTGGTCTGAAACTTGGCGGACAGTATATCCGCACGGCCTTCAGTCTGCCAATCTATGAGACGGCGGCAAAGTATCAAGGCCCGGCTCTCATCATTCACGGTAATGCCGACCGTGTGGTGCCTTACACCTACGGTGAGCGGTTTCACCAGATTTGGCCTAAGAGCGAACTGGTCATTCAGGAATACTTCGACCACGGGTTCTCGCAGAACATCTATCGCACGACTGACATTGTATCAGAGTACCTGATTAAGCAGTTGAAAAGCAAATAATTATGAACAAAGTACGAATCACAGCCATTCGCCAGACGGTCTATGAGGATTTGATGGCAAAATACGAGAATCCGATTGAGCACGCCTGCGATGTCAGGGAGGGGCAGCAGTGGATTTCCATCGACGGCCAGCAGCCTGAAGGAATGTGTCCTGCAGCATGGTATTCCATGCGTGAGTTCGTGGAGTCTCTGGCCCGAGGCGAGGGCAACTTTTACGACGGATGGATGAAGAATCCCATGAGTGCGATGATCAGTTGCAACGATGGCTTCCGTCCATTCAGTTTCTATATCGAGGTGATAGAATAACAGAAAAACTCATAGGAATTCATAAACGACATGGAACGGAAACTGTTTTGTGAGATTTCGCCCTTCACCTATCGGCTGTCGATGGAGAAGGAAATCCTGAAACGCCACATTCAGGATATGGTGAGAAAGACACCGTTCGCTAAAGAGCGGACGGAGGAGTCATTGCCCGTGGTGGTCTATCGTCACAACTCACTCATTCGTCGTCGGCTTGGCAACGTGAACATGCAGTTACAGGAGAACAAAGCGACGAACCTGGCCCTGGCGGTGAAGCACATCGACGGTCTGATCATTCGTCCCGGCGAGACATTCTCCGCCTGGAAACTCATCGGGCGCACTACCAAGCGGAAGGGTTACAAGGAGGGACTGACCATCGCCAAGGGTACGCCATCGCAGGGCATCGGCGGCGGCATGTGCCAGTTGTCGAACTTGATCCATTGGCTCGTGCTGCACAGCGAACTGACCATCACGGAGCACCATCACCACGACGGACTGGACCTCTTCCCGGACTTCGGTCGACAGATTCCTTTCGGCACCGGCACCAGCATTTCCTACAACTATATCGACTATCGGTTCCGCAACGACACCCAGAATACCTATCAACTAAGACTTTGGACGGACGAAGAATATCTCTGTGGCGAACTGCGGGCCACGGAACAGCAGCCCCATACCTTCCATATCCATGCCGAGCATGAATTCTTTTCGCGTGAGAACGGTGTGGTCTATCGTAACGGCGAGGTCTATCGCGACATCATCGACCGCACGTCAGGCCAACGTCTTGACAGCCAACTCATCCGCACCAACCATGCACGGGTGATGTACGACTGCCCTCCGTCGATGATTATCAAAGAAGAATCTGCACCATCGTTTAAGAATCAAAACAAGTAAATATGCGGAAGATATTCTTTATATTTCTGACCACCGCACTGCTTGGTAGCACAGCCTCGTTTGCATCGTGTACGGCAAACGATGACAATGCTGCGAGCCAGTATAAGCAGGCGACGTTTATTCCACAGGCACCCGACTACAACGATGCAGCGATGTGGGTGACCGCCGACGGCGACACCGACGACACTGGGGCCGACATCTTCTATGTCGTATCGACGTGGGAGGAAGACTGGACGACGGAGGATGGCAGGATTTGCCATTATGCCGACGTGCGGAACCCCGAGCATCGTGGACGCATGTATGACTTGGAGATTAACAAGGTGGCAGGGTATATGTCGCCTGGCAACCGCTTTTTTGCCCCGTTCTACCGCCACACCACCATGGAGGCCTGGGTGACACAGAACGAGGACACTATCAAGAATCGCACACGGCTGGCGATGGGCGATGTCTGCGCAGCCTTTGACCATTTCCAGGCGCATCGCGACACGTCGCGTCCGCTCATCATCGCGGGCTTCAGTCAGGGCGGCCTGGCCGTGGTGGAACTGCTGAAGCACATCGACGATGAGACATACAGCCAGTTGGCTGCTGCCTACGTGCTGGGCTACAAGGTGACCAATGCCGACATGGCACAGTGCAGCCACATCCGTCCAGCTGAGGGTGAGACGGATACGGGTGTCACCATCTGCTACAACACGGTGAAGGATGTGAAGTACGTCATCCCCGTCATCTCTGCCTCTGACATCTGCATCAACCCCGTGAACTGGCGGACGGACGCTACCCCCGCCGCGCTCCACGACACGATTACCGTCACCGTTGCACCTTCACACCACGTTCTCGTCGTCAGCGGATACAGCGCCTCTGAATATGCGCCCTACAAAGGCTTCCTCAATGTGGGTGACATCCACAGTTGTGAGCCTTGGCTCTACAGCGAGTGTCTGGCGAAGAACATAAAAGTCCGGGCCAAGGAGTGGCGTAAACTGCACCAGCCGACCGTCACCCGCATTCAGGAACGCGGCACGTTGCAGGTGGGAACAACGGGCGACTACCGGCCACTGTCTTTCCGCGAGGATGACGGACGCTACTGGGGCTTCGGCATCGAAGTGGCTGGCGAGATTGCCAGGCGTTTGGGTGTCATCATCCAGTTTGTGCCAACCTCCTGGCCTACGCTGACAGCAGATGTCTTCACAGAACCGCAGACCTTCGATCTCGCCATTGGTGGCATCACAATTACTGATACCCGCCGCGAGACGATGCTCATGAGCGAGGGCTATCTAGCCAATGGCAAGACCATCCTTTGCCGTGCTTCGGAGGCTGATCGCTACCAGTCATTGGCCGACATCGACAAACCGGAAGTCCGTGTGATGGTGAATCCCGGCGGACTGAATGAGAAGTTCGCCAACGAGAATCTCCCCCACTCTTCCATCATCGTGCACCCCAAGAACGAGGAAATCCCGTCGCTCATTGCAGAGGGCGAAGCCGACGTGATGATAACGGAAATAACGGAGGCCCCATACTATGTGCAGACCGACACCCGACTGGCCGCGCCATTACTGAACCAACCTTTTACCCACGGTGAGATTGGCGTACTGATGCGTAAGGGTCAGGAAGATCTGCTTCAACTGGTGAATGATGTCATCCGACAGATGAAGTCCGATGGCTCACTCCACCAACTGCATGAGAAGTACGGATTAGTATATGCCTACGACTAAGTGTGGAGAGTGGGCTTGGGGCCTTCGCCCTTGTAATACTTGCGCCAGCCGGAGTCGTCGCACAGGAAAGAGTCGAACCTGCAGTAGGCCGTCTCTCATTGTTTTATCTCAGTGTCTAAAATATTGAAGGTTTTGCTGTTGCGCTCGTGACATCATCACCATATTCTTTACTTATTCACATATTTGCGACCATTGTGGATGTAGATGCCCTTAGTTGTGGGCTTCTGGCCAAGTCGGATGCCATCGATGGTGTACCAGTCATCGGAGTGTGTGGATGACGACACGCTGAGCGTCTGGATGGCCGTGGGGGCGCTGCTGTCGGTGACACCGACAATGTCCCAGGCTTTGGCTACGGCTTCCACCTCGGGGCTGTTGTCGCCATAAAGGTCTTTGGCCGATTGAATATGACAGAAGCGGATGTCGGCATACTGTGCCTGGCTGGTGGCATACTGCACGAGTGTGCGATAGGCTATCTGCAGGGCTTTCTCCATGCCGATGCCCGTCATGTTGTAAGGCTGGCCGCCCTCTACGAAGTTGCTGTTGTCGGACGTCTCGCCGTCGCAGAGCAGGAAGTACCAGCGGTTCTGCACGCCGCTGTTGCGGTGCACGCCGCCGTTGTCGTTTTCGTCGCTGGTGTCGGTGGTGTCAAACCAGTTGTAGCCGTGGTAATAGCCTTTTCATCATGACTTAGGGAGTAGCCTATTTTAGCGGCGTGATACGGAACCTCTTGCCGTCTTTGAAGATTTCGTAGTGAACGTCTTGTTTCACCTCATCGTATTCTTTCTCTAAATGTACCAACAGATAGAGCATGAAATTCAACGCCTGTTTCGTATTGCCAAATTCGATGGTCTCACCGAATATCACCGTCCTCAGGTTGGTTCCCGATGCCCCCGGATTATAGACTTCGAGTGTCTTGATCTTGTTGGAAATGATGATGGGGCCGCACTTGCTCTCGCTGTTCATCTGTGCACCCATGCCGATGCAGCCATTCTCGCCGCCCTCCACATAGATGTCGCCGCCGTTGATCTTTATGCCGTCGCAAGTGTTGCCGCTGTCATTGCCCACACCGATGCCTGGGAAGTTCCTTCCGCCGTAGGCTTTCACGGTGCCGCCATTGATGGTGATGGTCTTGCAACTGCCGTGGCTGCCGCCGCCGATGCCCGAACCGTTAGACCCGCCATAACTCATTACCAACGAGTTGCCGATGGTGATGTTACCACACTTGCCGTAGTAGCCGGAGCCGATGCCTGCCCCGTTCGTGTCGCCCCAGGCATTCACCTCGCCGCCCTCGATGGTGATGTCGCCGCAGGCGCCTGTCTGAGAACTGCCGATGGCTGCGCTCTGCACGCTGCCGTAGGCATTGATATGGCCGCTCTTGATGACGATGTTTCCGCTGTTCTTGCTATCAGAAGCGTTGCCACTGCCGATGGCGGCCGCCATGCCATGGACCGAGACAAGGAGTGTGCCGTAGCCCCCGATAGTCAGGGTGTTGCCCTGTTGTATGTAGATGGCGGGATAGTCGCCGGCGCCGCCTTTCAACTCGTTGTCGCCTTTAAGGATCAGCGTGGCTGAGCCCTTGCAGACAATGGCAGGATGACGGTCCACAACGGTTTGGTTGTTCAGGATCTTACAGTTGCTGAGCGTTACCGTGGCACCGTCGGCCACCGAGATCCTGCCATTGACCTTATATTCGCCTGTCAGCACGTCGCCGTCCTGGGCAACATAACTTGACCTCAATTGCGACAGATCCACGATGTTCTCCTCGCCGCCATAGCCCAGGCCGAGGATGCGGAGCCACATCTGCACAAGGGCATCCTGCTCTGCCGTGATCCGGCTGAGTTCAATAAGGTCATTGGCATCGGCACTAATCAGCCGACCGCCTCTGTACGTCATGTCCCACGAGGGCATCAGCAGACTGGCAGAACTCTCGCCGTCGAGCACAATATGTACGCCGCCGTCGGCAGTGGTGGTATAGTGGCAGCCCGAGCCGAAGAACAGGTTGCCGGTATCTATCAGGTTGCCGTAAGCGTTGAAGAAGAAGGCATACCATGAGCCCGTGCCGTCGGCATTCAGGTTGCCGTAGATGGCAACCTTGTCAAACTCGAAGGCATCCTCACCCTCGCCGATAGTGCTGTGCTGATAGGCCTCGACATACCATTTGCCTACGACAGATGCCGGATCAAAGGTGCCCACCGGATTGTCTTCATTGTCGCTGCACGATGTCAGCATCGTCGAGGTGCCGCAAATCAGGATGGCGGCAAGCATCCAAAGAAATCTCTTTTTCATAATTGTTTTGTTTTAGAAGTAAATTCTGTTGCAAAGATATGAAAATAATGACAAGTTTCTGTAACATGCTACTTCTTTACCGGGCGGATAGCTAATCCATAGCATCGGGGCCATTCATAGAAATATATGAAATTCGGGTCAAATGTATTGGCTATATCTAATGCCCATGCGGAACTTTCTCTATTTAATCCTTCGCTTGTACGACGTATCGACGTCCAGTAAACGCCATGTGTGCCAGGTTCAACATGTCCGAGAAGATCAGATTTTAGGTATATTTCCCCTGCGGGAAGGAAGATGGACTTGTCAGTATATCCTTTCGTCAGTCCGGTAATCTTGTATCCGCCGTAATCACCTATTATCATACGTTCGATTTTACAGATTTCCGCATCGCTCAATGGTTTCATCTCGTCGAGGCTCGGTATGCGCCATCCGCTGCCCCAGTTCACTGTTGCGGCATCGTCCTCGGGCTGAAGGATATAATCATCTTCTCCACTGTACTTCGACCAACTGAAGTTTCCATCGATCTGCGATACTGATGCATTGCCTGTGAAGTACGGCGTGTTGTTCCAGTCGTAACTCACCCACATCTGCTTGAAGTCGGTAGTGGCGGCCCAGGCGTAATAACCTCCGTATTCTGCTTCGCTCGTTGCGCTGAGGTTCATGTTCGCGAACTTCGGGCCGTCCTTCCAGAGTTGTACGGCCTCCACCTTCGTCAACGTGGCTTCCATGCGATTATCCCCTTTCGGGAACTTCACGCCGCGCTTCGTCATCACGTAAGTGTCGGAGCCGACCTGTGCTGAGATGATGAGGGTCTTGTTGTCCACGGGATTCATCAACACAGTCCACTCGCTCAATGTCGTCTCTTCCTGGATGCTATAGTGCCCGCCGTCAGCCGACACAATCATCGACTTTGTCTCGATGGGGTTACCGTTCGTGTCTTTCAGCATGAACGTCACCACGGCTGGCTCCCAGATTGCTCCGTCCATTCCTTCCATTTCTCCTATCTCGTCAATCGACGCTGCTTTCAAGGTGATGACGTCGCCTGCTGCCTCGGCACGCGTCGCGCTGCGGGTTACAACCTGTGTAGTTACCACGTCGGGCTGCAACGGGGCGATGACCTTGCCGTCCAGATACTTCATCGTCCAGACGTGTTTGGTCGGGTCGGTGTCGAGACTGATGGAAATGGTGCCATCCTTGTCCACGGTGTAGTGGAAATGGCCGTAGTCCTTCGATTTTCCGCCCATCACATAGAGCGGTTGCTTCGCATCGTTGAGCAGGAAAAAATACCAGATGCCAGTGCCGTCTTCGTTGAACATGGCGGCCTGACCTACATAGCGGCACGACAGGCCGTTCAGCGAGCCACTGAACTCCTGAATGGCATACCATGAGCCGCAGATGGCTTCGGCTACGGATTTCGAAGGTTCAACCGGGTTGTCTTCCTTGTCGCTGCACGATGTCAGCATCGTCGAGGTGCCGCAAATCAGGATGGCGGCAAGCATCCAAAGAAATCTCTTTTTCATAATTGTTTTGTTTTAGAAGTAAATTCTGTTGCAAAGATATGAAAAAATCGACAAAGCACAAAATATTATCTCGTTTTTTTCATGAACCTATCGTTGGGGCCTGGCCCAGGTGATACATTCTCATTATTATCATTTGAATAGTTTATTATTTTCCCATATCGAAGCCCAGGTTGTCGAGCCACTTGAAGAGTTCGGCTTTCTCAGACTGGTTCCACATATCAATGTAATCATTGTGTGTACCGTTCCTGATGAAGAGTTTCCTACTGTTTACGCCCAACATGTCGTCAGGTATCTGACCGCCAGTCCAGGGGTCTTGCATGCCGTAAACAAACATCATGTGACAGGTGGACTGCTTCATGCCTCCTAAGAACTCCTTGACATACTCCCCGTTATCGTAAGTCACACCATACCCTTCAGGAATCATTGGTCGATAAAAAGACATCTTCTCCTCAGGTGTCAACAGATGTTCCACCCACGACAGGTCGTTGCCGTAACTACCCAGTTCCTTACACGCTTGTACATAATAGGGATTAGGACGTTTAATAATAATGGCACGTGTGAGGGCATGAGGGTCCGACCAGAAAAGGCTATCCTCCTGCAAATCGTTGGCTAATTCCTCACGACGATAGAATTGTTCAGATGTCTCGCCAGGGTATTTTGTTTTTTCATTGGCCATAATGAAATCATAATATTTCTCGGCTGAGTCACCCGCCTTGGGTATCATAGCCTCCCACCTGTTAAATGCCACATACATCATTTTGGGATAGTGATTAGCAATCATGCACTTCTTCAGAGACATAATTATGTTCTCATCGTCTAAATAACGATATTTTGGATACTTCTGCTTGTACACATTCGCACACTCCAACTGCAGTTTCTTGTCGCTGAAAAATTTGACAAAGGCAGCCTTCACTTTCTCCAGTTTCTCCGTATCTTCGTCAAAAGCCTCCTTGCTGAGGATATGGGTGTAAGGGTGTATGTCCCAAAGACTCAGCAGGAAGGGGGCGCAGAATGGCACGTAGGCATCCATCTCGTTGGGATAATAATAAGCGTAATGGGCAGTCGTCATACCGTTCTTGCTGACACCGGTAGCCAGCCATTTGCTGCTCTTGTCGATGACGCCACTCTGTTTGATGGCAGTCACGATGGCATGCAGGTCGTCAGAATGCTGCTTGGCACTCAGGTAATTCCATTTGTTGGTGTATCCCTCAGGCAGCGACCAGCCAAAATAGCGGTATTCCACCTGCAGGCAGTTGGCCTCGAGCGCATACACAAGGGTTGGTTCGCCCATATCTTGCAATTTGTTGTTAGTGCCCTTTAGGGCGTAACCCTGGGTATGCAGCACGGTGGGACGATCCTTGCCGACCACGGTGAGCACACACTGCTGTTTGAACCAGCCCTTTGAAGGATCGTTGTGGTCGATGTCCTGCTTGTAGTTGAAGTAGTAGGCCGTCTTGGTGACATACTGCTCGTTATAAAAGTCGTAACGCGAATTCAGTTTAAAGGCTTTCACGTCTGCCACCTTGTCGATGGCCTTCAGGGCGTTGACGATATCCTGATCGCAGTCGGTGGTGGCAGGAACCTTCAGGAACTTGTTTTCAGGCATCTTCATGGCATATCCCACTTCAATGATATATTCTTTGGGCTCATTGGGTTCGACGGAGGGAACCACTTCGTTGTCGTCAATGCTACAACCCGTCAGCATCGTCATTGCGACGCAAACCCCAAAGGCAGTGAGCATCCATAGGTTCTTTCTCATCTTTATCATCTAAATGTTATTAACTGAATTTGTTCTAGTCGGGTGTGTATCAACTGATGCCATTATTGCAATTAATGTTGAATTTCGCTGCAAAGATAAACAAAAAAATCGGACCAATCAAATATCAGTCCGATTTTTTTAGGAGCGTAACAGAGGGACGGTTCTTTTGTGATAGGCGATATCACAAAAGAACCGTCCCTCTGTACTTATGGCGAATCATTTGGGAAGGGAGATTGCTTTTACCTCTTTCGAGAATACATTATAAAAGATGATAGTATGCTCTACCAACCAACCAAGAGTTTCTTCCACCTTTTGGGGGTCTGACAGGTCTGTATCATATGAAATAGAGATGGTTTTGTCTCTTGCTTCAGGGTTCGCATTCCAGGCGGATCAGGGGACGGTTCTACTGCACATCGTTCCGGTTCCCTCTGTGTGCTTTGACCCGTGTGCACTCGTGAGGCGGGCATTCGTTAAATATTGTCACTTTTTTCACTCTATTGCGTATTATTTCCAAATTATTTCTTATCTTTGCACGCATCTAACGCATATTCGAAACTAATAAAAACAATATAGATTATGGCAACTTATACTATCACATTGAACGAGCGCAGTGTCAGGGGAAAGGCTCTGATGGAGTACCTGAAGGCACTGGGCGTGCTGATGCACAAGGTGTCGCCCAAATCTGCCACCAAGCACCACCTCTACGACCCTGAGACGGGCGAGTATCTCAACGACGAGACGATGAAGGCCATCGAGCAGGCACATGACGACATGAAGCACGGCAGGCTGAAGACATACAACTCTGCGGATGAAATGTTTAAGGACTTGGGCATCAACGTATGAAGTACACCATCATACCCTCAAAGCGTTTTCTGAAGGACGTAAAGCGCTGCGAAAAGCGTGGTTATAACATGCGGCTGCTCAAGGATGCCATTGCATTGCTTGGCGAGACAGGCAAACTGCCAGCAACGTATCGTCCCCATAAGTTGTCAGGACAGTACAATGGATGCTGGGAATGCCACCTGAAACCCGACTGGCTTCTTATCTGGGAGCAAAACGACACGGAACTTACACTCTTGTTCACGGGAACCGGCACCCACACAGACCTGTTCTGACCCCGTGTGCTTTTTACAGCCCATTTTCTTCTAAAATCTGCTTGAAGCGGGTGGCAATAGACACCATCCGGTCATACGGTTTGCGCGTCGTGGAGGTCTGCGGATCGTAGTGCCAACGTTCGAATGGAAGGGTGAAATCCGTCTGGCTGATCTGCTTGACAGAGTCTTTCTTGTATGGCTTGTTCACCTTGTCGGGCATCACCGTGCGGATGAAAGTGTCGAAGCCGTCGAAGTCCGAGTCTCGGCAGTAGTCCTTATCCACCAGAATACGATACACCGCCTGCCAGTGGCTCTGCTGGTTGAACAGCGGCTCGTCGCCGTATCGCTCATCCATCAGTAGTGCGATGCACTTTTTGAGGCGGTCCTCCAACTCCCCACCCCTCTCAGGGGCGGGGTGGCCGCAGGCCGGGGCGGGGTCTTTCTCCGCCTCTGGCAGATCCTGTATCTCCCCGTGTATCAGTTCCAGCATCTTGTCGAGGTAGAAGATGGCATTGATCTGTTCCTCGGTCAGTTCGCCCCAGTGCTGGAAGATGAAGAGGCCGGCGCGATTCCGGAAGGATCGAGGGCGCATCTTAGTGTATCGCCATTCACGAACTCGGCAATCTTCTGCGCCCGAAGCGACAGTAATTTTTTGAGTGTCAGGACACCCGAATGCGACAGCCAGTTATCCATGGAATCCACGGCCACCTTCTCGTTGTAGTTGGCCCGCAGGTTGTGGTAGAAGTTCTCTTGTGTAAATTGTTAGGAGTCTTTTTTCGTTGAGAGAGAAACAACTACTGATGTCTTACAGCATCAAATGCAAGACGGATTTCTCCCCGCTATTGCGCTGCAAAGATAATAATAAAAATCGGACTGACCAAACATCAGTCCGATTTTTTGTTCAGAGAACCTATCACTGGGGCCAGACCCCGTGATACCTTTACTTCACGACGATCTTCTTTCCTTGGTGGATGTAGATACCCTTCTGTGTGGGCTGTCCGCTGAGGCGGCGCCCCATCAGGTCATACCATGCATCAGTAGTGTTCGTGTACTCCGTGAAGGAAATGATCGAGATATCTGTGGTGGTGCTGTCTCCGTCGCCGAAGTTCAGCCGGATACGTGCGCCGTTTGCTTTCAGGCTGTTGACAGTCAGTCCGTTATGCAGCAGGAAGTATGCACGGCAACTGCCCATGGTCCTTGCCTTGGTAGGATAGTAGAGTTTGTTGTCTGTGCCAAGGAACAGCGTGGTATTGTCACCAGCCGCGAAGTCGACGGGAGAGAACGAACCCACGATGTCGATGCACTGCGTGCCGACTTCACATCCATCAAGTTCATCTATAGAGACACCCTCGAAGACGGGATTTTCGATGGGATCGCCCGTGGTTTCCCACTTCACGAGGTAGGGGGTACCGGCGTCGAGTGAGGTGGTGGCATCCGAGAAGTTGAGGGTCAGTGTGTTTGTCGCCACGTCATAACTGCTCGACGAAAGTGTCTTGATCGTTGCGCCAGCCAATGGTGTGCTGCTGATGTCGTCCACGTCGAAGGGCAGGCAGAGCGTGTTCCACGAGCCGTCCTTATAGAGTATGCGATCTTTGAGGGTGACGTCGACGGGATAGTCGTAGTATTCTTCGATAATGTCGTCATTGTCGGCATCGTCCTCAAGGGTGATGGCCTCGGTAGTGTAATCAATCATGTCGTCGTAATAGTCGCTGAAGGTATATTCGTTGCCGTCCAAAGTGTAGGTACAAGTGGCTGTGTATCGCGTACCTATCTCCCATGTCCATTCCTCACCGGTGGGGTTTCCGTTGTCGTCTACTACAGTCGCGGTCTCCTTCAGGTCTTCCTGGGTGATAACTACCTTGGGTTCAGCGTCCGTCGAGGACAGGGTTACGTCGCTAAGGTCTTTGTGCTTGAGCGTCACCTTTGCCCACGAACCGTCCGCAGCCCATTCCCATGTCGGATTGAAGGTGTAGAGGAAGCGGGGGTAGAACTTGGCATTATCCATGGCTGGCAGAGCCTCTACCGATTCTTGCGGCTGGATGAGACCAGGGCCCAGCACATAAGCCCACTTGTTACTCTCAGGATCCGGGTTCATCTCCCAGCCCTTGAACACGTAGCCCTCTGGAACGGTGCCACATGCTGGCAACAGGAATGTCTTACCAGCACCCACTGTGGTTGTGGTGCTCTCTTTGTAGGCATCCTTTGTCGTATTGGCCTCATAGACCGTGACTTTTGCTGCTTTCTTTGCCACAGACGCAGGTCGCACCCGAGTGCTCTTCCTGGAAGGTCGCATTGCAGTAGCGGCAGTGCTTGGTGTGATGCAGGTCGTCGTCGATGGTATAATAGAAAGGATCCGTGGTGTCGCTGCCCTCGGTGGGTTTTGCGTGGTTGCAGACCTCTATCTTCACCCACTTGCGCCACTGGCAGGCTGGTATGCGCTCCCCGCTGGTGAACACGCGCTCAATGGTAGGATTGAGTTCGTCATAATTCGATCCACGCGATGCACTTCCACCGGTAACCATCATGTTGTCGCCAAACTCGATAGTGCCTAAGTCGTTGTCGCCATAAGCACCTATGGCAGAGCATTTCTGGCCACCGCGTGCCACTACCGTACCGCCAAAAATGTGTACGTTGCCGCCCTTGCCTCTCTTTCCGCCACCGATGCCAGTACCGAATTCTCCACCTATGGCAAGCACCTCACCACCCCAGATGGTCACCTCGCCGCCATGACCTCCGTCTGTACCGCCGCCAATACCAGCACCTACATTCCTTATTAAGAACCCTGTTTCTTCATATATGACAACTTTCACCTTACCGCCATAGATTTTCACCGGTCCTCTTTGACTATGATCATTACCTCCACCGATGGCTGCACCAGAATATTCGGTACTTTTAACAAGTGCATCCACCGTGCCAGCATAGACAACGACCTCACCACCGATGCCTGCATTGTCACCACCGCCGATAGCAGCACCCGTACCTGATTGTAGAACGTCTACCGTACCACCATGTACGTAGAAACTTCCCATATGTGCGTCCTTACCACCACCAATGGCAGCAGCATCATGATAAACGCCTATAAAACGAGTGTGTACTCTTCTACTACCGGCGTGTTGTGTGTTTCTAAACTTTGAACGCATACTTCTTATAGCATTTCTTACTGTGTACCCGTGTTGTCGGCAGATATGTCATGGATGTGCAACTTGTTGGAGCCTTCTAGCTTCACATGGTCACAGGCGAGTGTGGCACCACCCGACAGGATAATGTGTACGTCGTCGCCCATGATGTTGAGCACATCATATTCCGTATCGCTTTTTACCAAGTAGTAGCCGTTGGTCAGACCTGCCCAGTCTTTCTCGTGAGTGCCGCTTAAGATGGTGACAGGCTTGTCAGTCGGTGTGGTGACCACCTTTTTGTTTACTTCATCCCACGAGCGCACATTGAACGTCACGCTCTCGGCCCATACCCCTTGCGCCATGGCGCAGAGCAGGGTGATTATCATAGATATTTTCTTCATCATAGTTTTCTTCATCTTTGTTTTACGATTAACTGATTCTTTTGTTTGTGTGATTAGCGGATGTCGCCGTCATAGCCGCCTTTTCCGAGGCCGATTCCGTGTCCACTGTTGATGTCCCAGATGACACTGTCGCTGCCACCACGCATTTGATCGTACCAGTTGAAAATCTGGACTTTCTGTTCATCGGTAGAGGGTGCAAAGACATGGCCATCAGAGTCTGTAAGAAAACCGTCTCCGCTGTTCAGTTGCCAATTCGTCTTATCCTCCAAAGTGACATTAACCGCATTACCATTCTGGGTATAGGTGAAATCGCCGTTACCGTCACGCATGAACGCTGCGATAATCACTTTGTCGCCGTTGAAAAGGTAACGCTCAAAATAGCCTTTACCATCGTTGTAGAATTCGTAGACTTCTACCACACGGTTGTAGGCATCTCCTGTTCCAGTGGTGGTTCCAGCTTTAGCATAGTTGGTAATCCACTGAGCCTGAAGGTTGACCACAGGGGTAGCGGCATTGTCTTCATTGCTACAAGATGCAACAATCATAGCCATGAGGACTATGATGAAAATACTAAATAGACCTTTTTGTTTCATTATGTTAAAAATTTAAATCAACTAATTTTCTGGGGCAATGGTACAAAAAAAATTAGTAATATCTCGATTGCATTCAAAATTTTCTTGAAAACCTTTCGTCACAGTCATGCACAACTTCGTTGCAAAGTTCGGAATAATTCTTGAGATATGCAAACAATTTGCAGGAAATAAAGTAAACGAGAAGGGGCCCGTAAAGGTCTGTCAGAATGCAAGAGCCAACAGGTGCCAGATGGGAAGGACGGACATTGGTCATGCTTTTTACCCCCAAAAACGTGATTTTTTGAAAAAATCCGTTGTTTTTCAAATTATTATTTATAACTTTGCATCAGAATTTCAAAATGACGGTTTGAAGAAATGATTAGCAAAACAGTATTAAAACAGATTCTGGCCTCCAATCAAAAGGATATA
>Ga0310694_10002810_pt1 | contig 17449 bp, 10 predicted proteins | sample 174DNAGHGhighgp2_FD_203884 | JGI IMG/M metagenome (GOLD analysis project Ga0310694, IMG submission 203884) | Sheep rumen microbial communities from Palmerston North, Manawatu-Wanganui, New Zealand - 1742 DNA GHGhigh gp2 (v2) (version 2) | ecosystem: Host-associated > Mammals > Digestive system... | reverse complement strand
ACTAAATGAGGTATGTATTACGATTACGCTGCAAAAATACCTCAATAGCGTCACTCGAGTCAAGAAAAACCGTTTCCACTTTCTTGACAATTATTGACGAATTTACTGTATCTTATTGGAATAAAGTGAATTAAAGCTTAATTATACACGGTCAGTTTATGTCCGTCGTATTGCGTGTAGTATTGGATGAGCGGGTAAATCATTTGCTCATCGGTCTCGAAAACGGGAATCATGTCGGGTTCGGCGATGATGATTTGCCCGTTCAGGATATTGTAATAGGCATTGTTGCAGCGGTCCACCACGAAGGGAAAGTCGACCACAAGGCGTGTGGTGTTGCCTTGGCTGTCGGTGCAGGCGTCAGGTGCGTTGGGTGGCAGGCGGTCGTAAGCGAGAAACTCGTTCTCGCTTTGGCGGTAGATGATGATGCCACGGCTTGTGCTTTCCACCTCTGAGGTGAGATAAATCCATCCGCTAATGGTATTCAGCTCGTAATACTGCAACGTGTTGGGATAAATCGTGAAACGGAATGGCGTGGTAGGCCGGATGGGGTTTTCGGGATATTTCTCGCAGCCGTGCAATAGCGGCAGGAGGGCCATTAATATTAATAGGTGTAAAACGGGTCGTTTCATGACTGCAAAGTAACGGATTTTTCTCGACAAACGCTGAATTTGGCGAAATATTGTTATTTTTGCCCCAAAATATGATGACCATGAAAAACAGGAAAGGTTTTATTATTTGGCTGTTAGCTCTTTTCTTGCTGCTGTCGTCGTGTGCCTCACAAAGTTCCTCACGGGCGATGCGCAAGGCCGAAAGGCAGATGGAAAGAGCCGAAAAGCGAAGCGAAAGACAATTGAAGCAGGCCAAATCGGCCCACTACAAACATCAGGCAAAGAAGACAAAAAAGATGATTAAGCAGGACAAACGGCGTGCGGAACGGATGAGAAGGCATCAAAAGACCAATCCGTATTACTAGTCGGAGTGCTATATTAATTAATAAGGTGTAGTGCCGCCTCAACCGACGCTGAGGCGGCAAAAAAAATGCTTGAAACGATTATTTTATAAATGACTAAATTTCAGTATAATAGACTTTTTTTGGCAAATATTGTGGAAAAAAAATCTCGCAAAATGAATATTTTTCTTGCGTACTTTCAAATAAGGTTGTAATTTTGACGACTTTTAATGCACTAAATGAAGTATAGTATTACATAAAATTACAAGGTATGTTTAAAAATTTACTAATGACCCTTGCATTAGTTTTGGCCACCTGCACGATGACCATGGCTCAGGCGCAAGGAAGACTCAAAGGCAAGATTACCGACGACACTGGAGAACCGGTACCATTTGCAAACGTCATTGTTGAAAAGGGCGGAACGCAAGTGGGTGGTACTTCGTCAGACTTCGACGGTAACTACGACATCAACCCGATTCCTCCGGGAACGTATGACCTCAAGGCGAGTTGCATTGGTTACAATGCCTTCGTTGTGAAGAACATTGTTATCCCTGGCAACAAGATCACCTACTACGACATCAAGATGGCAAGCGGCTCCATCAGCCTCGAAGCCGTCACGATTGTTGACTACGAAATTCCTTTGATTTCGAAGGACAACACGACCTCGGGTGAATCCATCACTGCAGAGGAAATCTCCAAGTTGCCGAACCGTTCGGCAGAGGGCGTTGCCGCCAGCGTTGGTGGTGTGTTCTCCGAAGACGGTGAGGTCGGCTCCATCCGTGGTTCGCGTGAAGGTGCTGTCTACTACATCGACGGCGTGAAGGTCATCGGTGCCAGCAGCGTGCCTCAAGGCGCTATCGACCAGGTGGACGTTGTGTTGGGTGGTACCCCGGCCCAGTATGGTGACGCCATGGGCGGTATCATCAACATGACCACCAAAGGCCCCAGCCGTACTTGGGGTGGTGGCGTCGAAGTGGAACAGTCAGTCGAAGGCTATGGTGCCACACGTATCGGTGCCAGCGTCAACGGCCCGCTGATCAAGAGCAAGAGCGACGACAAGGAATCACTGCTCGGCTTCTTCCTCGCTGCTGACTACAACTACAGGAAGTTCGGTACTACGTCGGCTGTTGGTTTCTACCACGCCACCGACGATTGGCAGAAAACTATCGAAACTACCCCGCTGACCCTTTCAGGTCTCGGCTCGGGTTCGAATGTGACCGCTGCCTATACCCATAAGGACAACCTCGTCTATTCGCGCTTCCTCAACAACACAAGCCGTCGCAGCCTCAACGTGACGGGTAAGATTGACGTTCGTACCGGCCCCAACACCAACCTCACCATTGGTGGTAGCATGTATCAAGGCATGGGCCACTACGCAAACGGTCGTTCCAACTATTATTTCAACACTGACAAGAACTATATCAACAAGTCGGGCACCTATCGTGGTTATGTGAGGTTCAGCCAACGCTTCCCCTCCGATCCCGAAAGCAACTCGTTGATTTCTAACGTCTACTATAGCATCATGGGTTCTTACACCCACGTTCAAGGCGAATATGGCGACCCCGACCTCTGGAACAATGTCTTCGCTTACGGTAACATCGGTAAGTTTACTACCTATCGTGCTCCTAACTTCGCTTTCTCAGAGGCCACCATCGACTCGGTTTTGGTTGACGGCCAATATAGAAACCTGAGCAATGTTTGGGTACTGGATAACTATTATGATACCCTTGTCACTTTCAAGAGAGGTGTCGACTACAACCCCTTGTTGGCTCAATATGTTGAGAACTTTTACGACCTGTATGAGCCTTATGGTTCCTTCGGTTACTACAACAACTTCGACTTCATTCGTTTGAACAACGGCTTGATCAATGGCGATAGCCCGAATGCAGCTTACAACCTCTATCGTGTGCCTGGCACCGTCCAAGCCTCTTACGGCAAGTCGAGTTCTGACCAGCTGGCCTTCAATGTCGATGGTTCGTTGACCATCGGTCGTGGTGACAACAGCCATGAAATCAAGTTGGGTCTGCAATACGAAATGCGTAACGACGCTTCAATCGGATACGATGCCAACTACTGGACGCTGATGCGTAACGCCACCAACTTCCACATCATGGAACTTGACATGGCGCATCCTTACGCCCACAGCTATGACGGCTTCGTTGACACCGTGATGTACAATCACCTCTATGACGCCACCACGCAGCGCGCTTTCGACTACCACCTGCGTCAGGCTATGGGTTTGCCCGTCAACGGTACCGACTATATCTTGATTGACACCTACGATTTCAATGACAACACCATCAAATATTACGATGAAAACGGCAAGATGCACAAAGCCACTGTCGAAGGCGGCCTTGACCTGGGAATGTTTGAACCTGACGAGTTGACGAGAGACGGTAACCTCTATGTCGACTATGTGGGTTACACCTACGACGGTCACAGAAAGTATGGCCTCTTCGAGCGTCCGAGCATCCAGAACTTCTTTGAGGATAAGGATGAGGAAGGCCGTTATCTGCGTCCCATCGGTGCTGAACAGCCCATTTATATGGCTGGCTACATCCAAGACAAATTCGCCTTCAAAGACCTGATCTTCAACATCGGTCTCCGTGTCGACCGCTTCGATGCCAACCAAGACGTGTTGAAAGACCCGTATATCCTTTACGACTTCTACACTGTTGGCGACATTAAGTCTGGTGCCGACCACCTCATCGAGGGTTCAACGCTTGACATCCCCGACAACATTGGCGACAACTACGCCATCTATGTCAACAATATCAAGGAAAAGACTGCTGTTGTCGCCTATCGTAACGGCAACCAGTGGTACAACGAGAGCGGTAGAGAAGTCAGCGACCCGTCGGTGTTCAACATCGGTGTGGGCGGTGCTTCACCTTGGATCAAGGATGCCGACCAATCGAGAGTAAATGTGTCGTCCTTCAAGGACTACGATCCTGCTTGGACGGTGATGCCTCGTATCTCCTTCTCCTTCCCGATTTCTGACGAAGCCTTGTTCTTCGCCCACTACGATGTGTTGACCCAACGTCCTTCGTCGGGCAACTACACCAGCCCCTTGACTTATTACAACTTCAACGACATTTCTGGTACGATCAATAACCCCAACCTTCGTCCTGAACAGACCATCGACTACGAACTCGGTTTCAGACAGAAGCTGAACAACACTTCGGCTTTGACCATCACGGGTTACTATCGTGAAATCCGCGACATGATCCAGATGTACCGTTTCAACGGTGCTTATCCTAAGTCATACAACTCGTTCAGCAACCTCGACTTCGGTACTGTCAAGGGTTTGACCGCATCGTTCGATATGCGTAGAACCAAGAACGCCCGTATCCGCGCCAGCTACACTTTGCAGTTTGCCAGCATGACCGGTGCTTCTACCACGACGGCTGCCGCCCTTATCGCCGCTGGTGTGCCTAACCTGAGATCAACCTTCCCGACCAACGCTGACCAACGTCACGGCCTCAGCCTGACGGTTGACTATCGTTTCGGCAATGGTAAGAAGTATGACGGTCCCGTCATCAAGCGCAAGGATCCCAACAAGGCTCCTATCCAACTCTTGGCTAACACGGGTATCTCTCTGACCGTGAAGGGTGGTTCGGGTACGCCTTACACCGCTTCTCGTACTGTGTCGTCCCCGATTTCTGGTGGTAACAACCTGTTGCAAGGTACTTACAACGGTTCCAGAAAGCCTGCTTCGTTCCGTTTCGACCTCCGTGTGAACAAGGAGATTTACTTCACCTTGGGTGGCAATAAGGAAGAAGGCAAGAGCGGCCGCGAAGCTTTCATGGACATCTTCCTCGTGATTGAGAACCTCCTCAACTCGAAGAACGTCACTGGCGTGTATGCCGCTACTGGTAACCCCAACGACGACGGTTACCTCACTGCTCCCGAATGGCAGCGCGAGATCAATAGCCAGATCGACCCGCAGGCCTACATCCAAATGTACCAGCTCTATGTCAACAACGGTGGCTACTACTCGACGCCTCGTCAGATCAAAGTTGGCTTAAGCTTTAACTTCTAATGACAAAGAATGGTTCTAAATCGAAAAAATATACGCACTATGAAGAATAAAGTTCAAGTTTTGTTTGCAGCACTGATTATCATGGGTGCTGTGATGCCCGGAAAGGCTGAGATGTTCCGCTACGCCAACGACGGCAGCGGCAAAGGCCAACGTGCCCAGACTGCAGCCGGATGTTCGCCCTCTTCGGCTTTCGAATGGCTCGACATCAACAACGTGAAGACCCGTATCAATGCGGGTGGCGACATGTGGTGGGACCTTCCTGCTGGAACGGGTTCCAAGTATTACATTCCTGCCAATGGTTCGGCTACGTCGCTGTTTGCCGGCTCCCTTTGGATCGCTGGTGTCGACGTTAACCAACAACTGAAGTGCGCCGCCGTGCGTTTCCGCCAAGGTCCTAACCTCAATGGTGGTAACGACTTCTGGACCGGCCCTCTGACCATCGACGGTAAGGCTTCTGTGACTGACGACGTTTGCGCCCGTTGGGATAAGATCTTCAAGATTACCCGCGACCAAGTCGACGAGTTCTTAAGCCATTGCACGGGTGAAAAACCCACCCCGAATTCACGCTATGGTAAGTTCGAGAAAAGCAGTGATTACGACATGCCTTCCATTATCAAGGGTTGGCCTGCCCACCCCACCAATGATGATGGCAACGTGAGCCATTATCTCGCTCCTTTCTTTGATAATGACGGTAATGGTGAATATGACCCTGCTCAGGGTGACTTCCCTTACTACGACATTGACAATGAACTCTGCCACACCAAGATCCCGACCATGGACGAGGAGCTTGAAGGTTCCATGTATGGTTCCATCTTGGCCGACCAGGTGCTGAAAGGCGACCAAACCCTGTGGTGGGTGTTCAATGATAAAGGTAACTCACACACCGAGTCGGAAGGTCAGGCCATCGGTCTCGAAATCCGCGCTCAAGCCTTCGGTTTCGCCACCAACGACGAAATCAACAACATGTCATTCTATAGCTATGAAATCATCAACCGTTCGACCTACACCTTGACGGGCACTTACTTCTCGCCTTGGACCGACGTCGACCTCGGCTACGGCTGGGACGACTATGTAGGTTGCGATGTGGGTCGTGGTCTGGGTTACGGCTACAACGGTAAGGCCGTTGACGGTAGCGGTGAACCTGAAGCCTATGGTAACCAACCTCCTGCGATTGGTATCGACTTCTTCCAAGGCCCTTATATGGATGCCGATGGATTGGACAACCCGAAGTATGAGACCACTATCATCAACTCTTTCGATCATATTGATCCTGCCACTGGCGACTCTATCTTCGTCACTGACACGGTTTATGGCAATCAGATTGTTGACTACAGCATCAACGGTGTGAACTTCGGTAACGGTATCGTCGACGATGAACGTTTCGGTATGCGCCGCTTCGTGTATCACAACAACAGTAACGACGATAACGGTGACCCGAAGACTGCTCCTCAATACTACAACTACCTGCGTGGTATCTGGAAGAACGGTGCCGAAATGCAATATGGTGGTAACGCCCTTTCGGGCAGCGACGTGGTGGGTCCCACTTGCGACTTCATGTTCCCTGGCGACTCCGACCCGTGGAACTGGGGTACGCGTGGCTTCGAACCTAACGGTGGCTACAACAAGGACGGTAAGTACTGGTCGGAAGAGCAGTGCGGCAACTCGCCTGGTGACCGTCGTTTCATGCAATCGGCTGGCCCCTTCACCCTGTATCCCGGTGCTGTCAACTACATCACCTTCGGTGTGCCGTGGGCACGTGCCACTTCAGGTGGTGCCTGGGCTTCCGTCGAATTGCTGCGTGTGGTCGACGACAAGTGCCAAGCCTTGTTCGACAACTGCTTTAAGGTTATCGACGGTCCCAACGCTCCTGACCTGACCATCCGTGAACTTGACCAGCAACTTATCGTTTATCTGTCGAATACCCCGCTTTCCAACAACTATAAGGAAGGTTATTCGGAACCCGATCCCGAAATCCCGAATTCCATTGTTGAGTCAATCGAAACTGTTTACGATTCTATCCATGCTACTTTGGATAATGGTCATGATACCGTCTTCTTGGTTCCTGTCAGCAATCATCCTATTGAAATTGAATGTGACAAATACTATCGTTTCGAAGGTTATAAGGTGTATCAGTTGGCCAATGCCGAAGTGGGTGCCGACGAGTTGGATAATACCGACAAGGCTCGTCTGGTGTTCCAATGCGACATCAAGAACAATGTGACCCGCCTGCTCAACTACGAGTTTGATGAAGGCATCCAAGCCAATGTTCCTCATCTGAAGGTGGATGGCGGCGATGGTGGCATTACCCATAGCTTCGTGATCACTGAAGATAAGTTTGCCACGGGCGACAACCCGTCTCTGGTCAACCACAAGTCCTATTATTATATGGCTGTGGCTTACGCCTACAACAACTACCTGCCTTATTCGCAAGACGATGCCAACGGCCTCCTCGGTCAGAAAAAGCCTTACCTCGAAGGTCGTAAGAACATCCAATGCTACACCGCTGTCCCGCACAAGATTGTTGACGGTACTGTGATGAAGGCTACCTACGGCGACAAGCCCGCTATCCAGCGTATTGTCGGTCAAGGCAATGGTGGCAACGAACTCGAGCTTTCCGACGAGACGGTTGCCGAAATCCTCAGCAAGCGTCCTGCCGATTCCGCCAACGTGTTCGGTTGCCCCGACTATCCGGTTTCATACCATCCGAAGTACAAAGCCGGTTATGGTCCTATCGACGTGAAGATCATCGACCCGCTGAACGTGGTTTCGACCGACTATGAATTGGTCTTCACTGACTTCGAAGAGGTTTACACTCAACATATCACTAACGACAATGAAGTGGCTGGTGACTCGGCTGCCCGTATGGCTTCGCACTGGTATCTGAGAGACCTCACTCCTGGCGAAGGCCACAATGGCGATACGCTGTGGTGCGACACCACCACCGTCTATGGTGATGAAAGGATGTTCATCGATAGAGGTATTTCCATCACTATTGCTCAGCCTTACGAGATTGGCCGTATTAAGGTTGGTCAATATTTTTACGACTCCAACAACGACGGTCCCGATGATGAAGACTGGCACGACTACTACACTGTGGTTGCCCCTCATAATGGTGTCATCACCTCGTCAATCGAATTCCAGAAGCCTGACAGCGTTTGGTTGGACGGTATCCGCGATGCCGATATTCCTAATTCGGTGTTGAACTGGATTCGTTCTGGAACGTATGTCGACATGGATGCGGCTGCCAACAATGACTATAACATGTCGTCGGCAACCACTGGTAAGGGCGGCAATGAGCCTTGGGACCCCACTGAGGACTTCGAGAAGATTGCTCGTGGTACTTGGGCACCTTATCTGCTCTGCTCTTACACAGGTCAAGGTAGCAACACCAACCCTGGTCCTGTCGTCAATACCAACTCGCGTACGCCTGATGTTTTCAAGAAGACCTGTAGCGTCGACATCGTGTTGACTGCCGACAAGAGCCTCTGGACCCGTTGCCCCGTCATCGAGATGTGCATGGACCAAAGACTTGCTGAAGGCAACGCTAAGAGATTCTTCTTGCGTAAGCACGCCTCTGTTGATAAGGACGGTAACTCGCTCCCGGGCGACTACGACACCATTCCTGCCAGCAACAACCCGGACGATCCTAACTACATCGGCTCACAAGGTATGGGTTGGTTCCCTGGCTACGCCATCGATGTGGAAAGCGGTATGCGTCTCAACATGGCCTTCGGTGAAGACTCCTATCTGGAAGACCTCGGTGGTCGCGACATGCTCTTCAACCCTGCTCCTTTGCAGAAGACCACTGTTGAAAGCAGCGCCGAATCTCAGCTCTTAGACCCGGCTCTGTTCCGTGGTGCCGACGGTGTCCCGGTAATGGGTGGTAAGCACTTCGTCTATGTCTATCGTAACGACTCCATTGCAGTGGATCCCACGGCTCCTTATAAGGATTTCGTTTCGCCTGCTTACGATGCTGGTGCCCGCCTGTACAAGTCCTTCCACTACATCCAAGGTTCTGGCGGTTTGGCTACCAACAACAACATCGAGTTCTACCGCCTCGTGATGTGGGTGGGTATGCCTATGGCTATCGAAGGTATGCCTTGGCTGCCTGAAGGCAACGACTGCCGCATCCGTATCCGTGTCGCCAAGCCTTATGCTCCTGGCTACGGTCAGCGCGAACTCCAAGTCAAGCCGGACGAGTTGATGATCAACGATCTCAGACCGAAGTATCTGTTCAGCATCGAAGGTCTCACTCCGGAATACAACGATCCTGAAAAGACCGAGAAAGACCTTAATCTCATCTCCGTTGTTCCTAATCCTTACTACGCTTACGATGCCTACGAAGGCAATGCTCTGACCAACCGCGTCAAGATTGTCAACTTGCCTGAGAAGTGCGTGGTGACTATCTACACGCTGAGCGGCACCAAGGTGCGTCAGTTCGTTAAGGACAACAGCGATCCTAACATTGATTGGGACCTCACCAACTTTGCCAATACACCTATTTCCAGCGGCTTCTACCTGATTCACATCAAGGATAGAACCAGTGGCAGCGAACGTGTCATCAAGTTCTTCGGAGCTATGCGTAAGGTTGACCTGAACACATTCTAAAATCAATGTAATTGCTAATCATTTAAATGTAAACATCATGAAGAAATCATTTGGATATATCGTATTGAGCATGGTCGTCCTTCTCGGGCTGACCGCTCCACAAGCATTTGCAGGAAATAAGGACCGTTCAGGCCAGGCAGGCGCTTCCGAACTGCTCATCAACCCTTGGGCAGCATCATCGGGATGGGGCAATGCCGGTATGGCGAGCGTTCATGGTCTTGATGCCATGTTCGGCAACGTGGCTGGTATTACCTCATGCAACCGCATCGACCTTAACTTCACCCACACATGGTGGCTTTTGGGCGTTGGCAACGACACCAGAATCTCATCGGCTGGCGTTCTGGCCCGCGTGGGCGAGTCGACAGTGCTCGGCCTCTCATTCATGAGCTTCAGCATCGGTGAAATCCCGGTGACGACGGTCGAAAGTCCTGACCCCGGTCAAGCCGGTACCTTCAAGCCTAACTTGATGAACATCAACCTGGCCTTTGCCAAGTCGTTCTCTAACAGCATCAGCGGTGGTTTCAACCTGAAGATCATCAGCGAGTCGATTAAGGATATGAGTGGTGTGGGTGTCGCTTTAGACGCTGGCATCCAGTATGTCACTGGCCCTTACGACAACGTTCACTTCGGCATCACGCTGAAGAACATTGGACCCACCATGAAGTTCTCGGGCGACGGTCTTTCGCTGAAGGTGTTCATGGATCACAACAGCCAGCAGCAGTTCACCATGGTGCAACGCGCCGATGAGTTTGAGTTGCCCACCCAGTTGAGCATCGCTGCCGCCTACGATTGGCTCTTTGCCGAGACCAACCGCCTGACGATTGCCGGTAACTTCTGCTCCAACTCCTTCACCAACGACCAGTTCACTCTCGGTCTCGAGTATGCATGGAAGGAAATCCTTCTGCTCCATGCTGCTTACACCTACGAGAAAGGCATCTGGAGTGGTATCGAGAGCGAAGCTATGAACATCAACCGTGGCCTTAGTGCTGGTTTGAGCGTTCAAGCCCCTCTTTCCAAGGATGAGAATGGCCTGAAGCTTGCTGTTGACTACTCGTTTAGAGATACTTACACCTTCAAAGGCACGCACAGTGTCGGTGTGAGACTTATTTTCTAAACCGAAATTGATACGGATTTAGAAAAAGTTCGTATCTTTGCAGTCGCAAACGAAAAGAAGACCCTTATTTCGGTAAGGGTCTCTTTTTTCGATTTATTTTTTTTGGAATATAACACATCAATTATGTCAGAAATAAAGTATTTTACCCAAGAAGGGTTGCAAAAACTGAAGGACGAGTTGGACGACCTCATCCAGGTTGAACGTCCACGCATCGTCTTAGCCATTCAGGAAGCCCGCGACAAGGGTGACCTGTCGGAAAATGCTGAATATGATGCCGCCAAAGAGGCACAGGGTTTGCTTGAAGCCAAGATCGCTGAGCTGCAAGAATTGATCTTCAACGCCCGCGTTCTTGACGAGTCGAAGATGGACACATCGAAGGTGCTGCTCTATTCGACTGTGAAAATCAAGAATCTGAAAGCCAACATCGTGATGACCTATTCCATCGTGCCTGAGAAAGAAGCCAACTTCAAAGAAGGCAAGATTTCCATCAATTCGCCTATTGGAAAAGGTTTGCTCGGTAAGCAAGTGGGCGACATCGCCGAAATCATGGTGCCTGCCGGCAAAGTGCAATTCGAAATCCTTGAAATCTCACGCTAAAAACTGACAAATATGGCTACCATTTTTTCAAGAATCGTGAAAGGGGAAATACCTTGTTACAAAATCGCTGAAAACGAGCGTTTCTTTGCCTTTATGGACATCAACCCCGTGGCTGTGGGTCATACGTTGGTGATTCCCAAACGCGAGGACGACTACATCTTCAATTTGGAAGACGAAGAACTCGGCGCCATGATGGTCTTCGCCAAGAAAGTGGCCAAGGCTATCGAGAGAGCTGTGCCTTGCAAACGCATCGGCGTGGCCGTCATCGGTTTGGAAGTGCCTCATGCCCATATCCATCTCATCCCTATCTCACAAGAGGGCGATATGGACTTCAAAAAGGAGCATGTCCACATGAGCGAAGAAGAATTCCGCGAGGTGCAAAAGCGCATCGTGGAGCAACTTTGATTTCATTCGAGGTTTGCGTTTCACGCAGAATACGCATGATACCCAGAAGCCTGTCTGATGCCAACATTGCGTTGCATCGGGCTTCCCAAGGTTCAGCGAATTCTGCGTGAAATTGTTTATGGGAATCGGAAAATTGAGTATTTTTGCAGATAATAATGTTCTGTACAATGAAAAAAATCCTTTTCTTGGTGACCATGCTTTTGAGTGCGACAGCCCTCGTTGCGCAAGAATTCAACCTGCCTTGTGGCAACCTCAATTATAGGCCAGAGGTGCAGACGGTGCAGCTTTATCTCGACGACAAACAATTGGAAGACCCCATCGTGCCGTTGGATGATATGATAGAACGCTTGACGCTTTCGTTTGACATCATTGACGGCCAAGGCGAGGTGCTTAATTACACCTTCATCCATTGTAGCCACGACTGGCAGCCCACCGACCTGCAGCGGATGCAATATGCCTCAGGATTTGAGTCTGATCGCTTGGACGATTACGCCTTCTCGCGCAATACCCTAATCGATTACGCCAACTACCAGCTTAAGTTCCCAAAAGAAGACATGATGCCACTCATTTCGGGCAACTATCTGCTTATCGTTTATGGCGACGAACCTACTGACCTTTATTTCACGCGACGTTTCATGGTGGTCGACGAAAAAGCTCATATCGGTGCCACTGTGCCACGCTACCCCGACGACCTATCCTTGACTGATACGCACCAACAACTCAACGTGTCAGTGAGCATGAACAATTACATCTCAACCAACACGCAGCAATTCAGCTATCTGACCATTCGCCAGAACGGACGCTGGGACAATGCCGCCGTAGGCTTGAAGCCGACTTACGTCTATCCCGACTATATCACATTTGAACATCATCCGCAAACCGTTTTCGAGGGCGCAAACCAATTCAGGCGTTTCAATACCTGCAACTTTTATTTCCAATCGGAAAATCTGGCCCATATACGACAGACCGACGAGTCGTTTGAAATCGACATCGCCACCTGCGAAACGAGGGCGAGAAAAGCCTACGCGACATACGAAGACATCAACGGAGAGAAGTTCATTTATATTGAAAATGAGGACCTCGACAACTTCACCGAGGCTGACTATTGCCGCGTCAATTTCTTCTACAAGAGCGAGATGCCTCTGCCCGATGACCTTTACATCATGGGTGCCCTCAATGACTGGCGTTTCGACGAGAGCAACAAAATGCGCTACGACTTACGCTTGCGCGGCTATGTGTGCTCAATGGTGCTTAAGCAAGGCTACTATAACTTTGCATTTGTCACTGTCGATCGCGCAACGGGCGAAGTAATGACTGACTATACCGAAGGCAACCATTGGGAAACCAACAACGTCTACAAGCTGTATTTCTATTACTATAATGCCCTCAAAGGCTATGACGAATTGGTTGGCTATACCGTGGTGAATTCACATTGATTTGCCATCAACAACTTTACTACGAATTGTACGAATGGAACCAATGATTGCGAATAGGATTTTGCAGCCAGGGCTGCGAATTTCACGAATGTTGGATTCGTACAGATTCGCAACGAAGTTGCAAAATTCTCGCTCAAACATTTGTATAATTCGTGTAATTCGTAGTTCAATTGGAGCAAGTCTTGACAGATAGAATCACATTGTTTGCGGAAGTCCTGCTGCCCATTCCCGTGCCAGGTACTTTCACCTATCGTGTGCCGTTTGCACTGAACGACACGGTGCGTGTGGGGCAAAGGGCAGAGGTGCAGTTCGGAAAGACCAAGATCATGTCGGGACTGATTGTCGCGCTGACCGAAAAAGTGCCTTCCGTCGAGGTGAAATACTTGATGGATGTGCTCGACGACCAGCCATTGGTCAACGAGAAGCAGCTGAAGTTTTGGGACTGGGTGAAGACCTACTACATGTGCCATACCGGTGAAGTGATGCAAGCCGCCTTACCCTCGGCGTTGAAGCTTAGCAGCGAAACCACCGTTGCTCTCTCGCCCGACTATGTGCTTGATTCCGTAGCTTTGAACGACTTCGAATACCTCATTGTGGAAGCCTTGCAAATCAAGCCGAAAATCACCATCAGCGAGGTGAGCAAAATCATCGGGTTCAAGAAAGTGATGCCACTTGTCCATTCGATGATGGAGAAAGGCATCCTCGTGATGGAAGAGGAGCTGAACGAGAAATACAAGGCCAAATACGAGCGCTTTGCACGACTCGCGTCCGATTATCGTGATGAAGGCAAGTTGCAGGAACTGATGGACCAGCTAACCAAGCGCGCCTACAAACAACTGGAAGTGCTTCTCGCTTTTATCACTTTGGGAGGCGACGCCGACAACGAAATCTTGGTGAAAAACCTGTTGGAAAAAGCCAATGCCACATCCACTATCCTCAAAACCATGTCGGAAAAGGGCATTTTCGAGGTCTATGAGCGCAAGGTCAGCCGGCTGAAGGAATTCAAGGTGCAGACCGATGTAGACTCAATACAACTTACTGAGGCTCAACAAAAAGCATACAATGAAATTCATGCAGGATTTGAGGTAAATAAGCCTGTTTTGCTTCACGGTGTCACTTCGAGCGGCAAGACCGAAATCTATATTAAACTCATCAAAGAAGCTATCGACCGAGGAAAACAAGTGCTGTATTTGTTGCCTGAAATAGCTCTTACTGCACAGATTATCAATCGCTTGAAGGAATATTTTGGTGACCGTTTGGGCGTGTATCACTCGCGTTACGGCACCAACGAAAGGGTTGAGGTATGGGAGCAAGTTCGCGATTTCAGTAACACACATTCCGCCAAGCAGCAAATCATCATCGGGTCGCGTTCGGCGATTTTCTTGCCCTATTCCGACATCGGGCTGATTATCGTTGACGAGGAGCACGACAGCAGTTTCAAGCAGATTGACCCTGCGCCGCGCTACAACGCCCGCGATGCTGCCATTGTGCTGGCCGCCATGCATAAAGCGAACATCGTTTTAGGCTCTGCTACGCCATCCTACGAGAGCTATTACAATGCCTTGAGCGGGCGCTATCATTTGGTGGAAATCACGGAGCGCTTCGGAGGCGTGCAAATGCCTGAAATCATCCTCAGCGATATGCGCATCGAACGTCGCCGCAAGACAATGAAAGCCGACTTTGGCAGCACATTAATCGACGCGATGAAGGAAACTTTGGAAGAGCATAATCAGACCATTTTGTTCCAGAATCGGCGCGGCTTCTCGTTGCGTTTGGAGTGTGACGAATGTCACTATGTGCCGCAATGCATCAACTGCGATGTGAGTTTGATTTATCACAAGAGCCAAAATGTGCTGCGTTGCCATTATTGCGGTTACACGGCCTCGGTGCCGACGGAGTGTCCCGTGTGTCACAGCACCAACATTCGGATGCATGGCTTCGGTACTGAGAAGATTGAGGAGGACCTGAGCCTCGTTATGCCTGAAGCCAAGGTGGCCCGTCTCGACCTCGACACCACCCGCTCGAAAAACGACTACCAAAGCATTTTGGAGGCTTTTCAAGACCATGAAACCAACATTCTTGTGGGTACGCAGATGGTCACCAAGGGCTTGGACTTCGATTCGGTGAAGGTGGTAGGCATCCTCAATGCCGACAACATGCTTTCGTTCCCCGACTTCCGCGCCCATGAGCGCAGTTTCCAGCTGATGGCGCAGGTGGCAGGTAGGGCAGGCCGCAAAGGCAAACAGGGCAAGGTCATCATCCAAACCTACGAGCCGGCGCATCCCGTGCTTCAGGACGTGTTGCGCAACGATTTCCGTGGCTTGTATGAAAAACAGATGGTCATCCGTCGGCAGTTCGGCTATCCTCCGTTCTATCGCCTCATTCTGATTCGGTTGAAACATAAGGACTACCAAAAACTCAACCCCGCTGCGGCTGAGTTGGCCATGATGCTCCGGCCTATCTTCAAGCAAGACCTGCTGGGACCGGAATACCCCGTCGTTTCAAGGGTGAAAAATCTGTATATCAAGCAAATGATGGTGAAGTTTAGGCGTGATTTCAACACCCAAAGGGTGAAGGAACTGATTGCGCAGCAGATTCATTTGTTCCAGCAGAATTCTGATTATAAGGCCGTTCAGGTGCAGGTGGATGTGGATCCGATGTGATTAGAATTCCACTGTTCCCGATTCCCCTTGGGCATCCAAAAATAGGGCATAATAGACTGGCATATAAGTCACTTGGCTTTCTTGCCGAACTTCTCGGTCGTTGGAGAGCACAATGGCTGATTCCACATGATAGTCAGGCGTGGAAAGCAGGTTGTTCAAAGCACTGTGAATGGAATAATCCTTCCCCGATTTTACCTCAATAGGCAGGATGCTCGTGTTCGAGTAGTCGTCGATGAGGAAATCCACTTCGCCTTTCTTGCGGTTGTCGTAGTAAAACAGCCGGTGACCATTGGCTTTCAACTGCTGCGCGACGGCACTTTCATACACTGCGCCGAGGTTCACGCTTCTTTCGTCTTCGAGGACTGGGCGAAGGTTGTTGCGGTACAATTGCGCCGTCAACATCCCGACATCGTTCAAGTAAAGTTTCAGCAGGTTCTTGTGTACGCTCTCGCTCAACGGGAAACGCGGATTGGAAACCGCATGGACATCGAGCGCAATCCCTGATGAGATAAGGTATTCAAACTCCTCCTGATACTGCACGAAACGGTCGCCAGCCTTGTCGCGAATGTCCTTGGCCACAATCCGTTTCTTCTTGTTTTCCATCTGCGACGGAATCATGTCGTAAATCCTCCGAATCAGCAAATGCTTTTGGCTGTCTTGCTCGTATTTGGAAGCGTCGTCGCCATAGAGTGTCTTTATCGAATCCTGTATTTCCCTGACTTTTACAATGTTATGCGTTTCCAAATAGACATTGACGGCATCGGGCATACCGCCAACAAGCAGATAGCGGCGAAACAGCCCAAGCAAATGTTGGTGTTGCTCCTCTGAAAGACTTTCCTTGTTCTTGAACTTTTCCCTAAGCCCAGCAATGGCCTCCGAATTGAAATTGTTGGCCATCAAAAACTCCTCGAAATCAAGTTGATACATTTCCTTTCGGATAATGCTGCCAACGGGAATGGAAGTCGTTGAGCGCAAGGCAATGCCCAACAGACTGCCGCTGGCGATGAAGCGGTAGCGGCGTTCCTGACGGAAAAATTTCAGCATGGTAAGGTATTGCGGATAAGTCTGGATTTCGTCGAGAAAGATTAAAGTGTCTTCAAAATGGCCGAGTTGGTTGCCCGCCACCATGCTCAAGGTGAAATAAAACGCTTCGGTGGAATGGATGTTCTTGAAATGCTGCGGACCTTCGTCGTCCTCCGCAAAATTGACTTCCACGAAGTTTTTGAACAATATTTTTCCTATCTCTCTGATGATGAAAGACTTGCCGATTTGTCGTGCGCCTTCCAAAACCAAAATCTTGTCGGATGGCGAAGCCAGATGCGCCTCAATTCCCTTGCTGATTTTCCTGTACAACATAGCCAATATACACTTTTCAATAACTTTTCAGGCTGCAAATATACACTTTTCAATATAAAACCACGCTAAAAAACTACACTTTTCAAAGATTGATGCTTTTTTCTGTCTTTTTTCTTGCACAAAACAAAATCTTTGTATATATTCTTATGAATTGGCAATGGTTTTTTGTGAGATTTTTTCATTAGGGGTGGATATGTTGTAATGACGTTGATAGGCTTCGTCCCTTTTTATGACCGCGAACATGCGGCTTACGAGCTTGGCTCTGACCACGTTGAGCACACA
>Ga0310694_10002809_pt1 | contig 17451 bp, 15 predicted proteins | sample 174DNAGHGhighgp2_FD_203884 | JGI IMG/M metagenome (GOLD analysis project Ga0310694, IMG submission 203884) | Sheep rumen microbial communities from Palmerston North, Manawatu-Wanganui, New Zealand - 1742 DNA GHGhigh gp2 (v2) (version 2) | ecosystem: Host-associated > Mammals > Digestive system... | reverse complement strand
ATCGAGCGGGCGAATGCAGAGGCAGAGCTTGCGAAGAAGAACGTCAAGGACGAAGTCAAGCAGGAGATGATTTCCATTGCTTCCCTGATGGCAGGAAAGGTCGTGGCACAGAAGATCGACACGACGGTACAGGCTTCGCTGCTGGATGAGACACTCAGAGAGATAGGGAACGAGACATGGCAAAGCTAGCACCCGCTGTATACGGTGAGGCGCTTTACGAGCTCGCCGTTGAGCAGAAAAAAACCGATCAGCTTTACGAAGAGGTTTTGGCAGTGCAGGAGATCCTGCGTACCAATCCCGAACTTTCCGTGCTGATGAATCATCCCAAGGTCTCGAAAGAAGAGAAACTCCGTGTCGTGGAGGAAGTTTTCCACGGGCGCGTGGATGATGAGATCACGGGGCTTTTCCGTCTCCTGCTGCAGAAGGATCGCTACGGGAGTGTGGACGGAGTGCTGGAGGATTTTGTATCCAAGGTAAAAGAAGCCAAAGGGATTGGCGTGGCACAGGTCAGTTCCGCGGTAGAGCTTACGGCTCCGCAGAAACAGGCGCTCCGGCAGAAACTTTTGGATACCACCTCTTATCGGGAGATGGAAGTGAACTATGCGGTCGATGAGACACTGATCGGCGGTCTGGTGATCCGGATCGGTGACAGGGTCGTTGATTCGAGCATCCGTACCAAACTGGACGGACTCAAGCGGGAGATGCTCGAGGCGCAGGTATAAGTTACGTGTCCGTCGGGGTTTAGGTCCGCGGAACCAACGGTAACATTTATTCTTTAGAAAGGGCGAACAGATCCATGAATTTAAGACCAGAAGAAATCAGCTCGGTGATCAAGGATCAGATCAAGCGTTACGCCGACAAACTGGAAGTATCCGATGTGGGTACGGTCATCCAGGTGGCGGACGGTATCGCGCGTGTGCACGGCCTGCAGAATGCGATGCAGGGCGAGCTCCTTGAGTTTCCGGGAGAAGTCTACGGCATGGTCATGAACCTGGAGGAGGACAACGTCGGTGCCGTTCTCCTTGGTTCCGGCCGTAACATTAATGAGGGCGATACGGTCAAAACCACCGGACGCGTGGTTGAGGTTCCGGTTGGTGATGTTCTTCTCGGACGTGTCGTCAATGCACTGGGACAGCCGATCGACGGCAAGGGACCGATCGATACGAACAAGTTCCGTCAGATCGAACGAGTCGCTTCCGGCGTTATCACGAGACAGTCGGTCAACACGCCGCTGCAGACGGGTATCAAGGCAATCGACTCCATGGTGCCGATCGGACGCGGACAGCGTGAGCTGATCATCGGTGACCGTCAGACCGGTAAGACGGCGATCGCAATCGATACGATCATCAATCAGAAGGGGCAGAATGTGAAGTGCGTGTACGTTGCCATCGGCCAGAAGGCATCGACGGTCGCTTCCATCGTTAAGACGCTCGAAGAGTTCGGGGCAATGGCCTACACGACGGTCGTTGCATCGACGGCATCCGAGCTGGCTCCTCTTCAGTATATCGCACCTTATGCGGGATGCGCGATGGGTGAGGAATGGATGGAAAACGGTGAGGACGTCCTCGTGATCTACGATGACCTGTCCAAACATGCTACGGCATACCGTACACTCTCCCTGCTTCTGAGACGTCCGCCCGGGCGTGAGGCTTATCCGGGTGATGTCTTCTATCTGCACTCGAGACTGCTCGAGCGTGCGGCACGTATGAGCAAAGAATACGGCGGCGGCTCCCTGACGGCACTTCCGATCATCGAGACGCAGGCAGGCGATGTATCCGCATATATCCCGACCAACGTTATTTCCATTACGGACGGTCAGATCTATCTGGAGACCGAGATGTTCAACTCCGGTTTCCGTCCTGCGATCAATGCAGGTCTGTCGGTATCGCGAGTCGGCGGTTCCGCACAGATCAAGGCAATGAAAAAGATCGCGGGCCCGATCCGTCTGGAGCTTGCACAGTACCGCGAGCTGGCTGCGTTCTCGCAGTTCGGTTCCGAGCTGGATGCGGATACCAAGGAGCGTCTTGCACAGGGTGAACGTATCCGTGAGATGCTGAAGCAGCCGCAGTACAAGCCGATGGCGGTCGAGTACCAGGTCATCATCATTTATGCGGCGACGAAGAAGTATCTGCTCGATATCGCGGTAGAGGATGTGCTCCGCTTCCAGGAAGAGCTCTTCGAGTATATCGATACGAAGTATCCGGAGATCCCCGAATCGATCCGTAAGGACAAGGAGATCAGCGAAGATACGGAGAAGACGCTGGTGAAGGCGATCGAGGCATTTAAAGAGTCCTTCCGCTAAACTTTAAGGAACAGGTGAATGAATTATGGCTTCGATGAGAGATATCAAGCGGCGCAGGGGCAGCATCGAAAGCACACAACAGATCACGAAGGCGATGAAACTCGTCTCGACGGTAAAGCTCCAGAGAGCAAAGGCTCGGGCGGAGCAGTCGAAGTTTTATTTCAACGCGATCTATGATACCGTGACTTCGATCCTCGCGAAAGCGCAGAGCATCGAGCATCCGTACTTAAAAGCAGGCGACAGCGGAAAGAAAGCCGTCATCCTGATCACTTCCAACAAGGGACTGGCGGGCGGTTACAACTCCAATGTGATCAAGCTACTCACGAAGGATCCGGCATTTACTCCGGAAAACACGAAAGTGTATGCCATCGGAAAAAAGGGTAAGGATGCGATGGTCCGTGGCGGATTCGAGATCATGAAGGATTATTCCGAAGCGATCGAGGAGCCGAACTACCAGGACGGGATGCAGATCACCGCAGAGCTGTTGAAAGAATTTAAGGCGGGCGAGATCAGTGAGATCTATCTGGCATATACCTATTTCAAAAATACGGTAAGCCACCGTCCCACGATGCTGAAACTCCTTCCCGTAGATCTTGACGAGACCGCCGGGGGACCGGACGGGGATGTCGAGACCGGCGTGAGCGAAAGTGAAGAAGAGAAGAGCACGCCGATGAACTTCGAGCCGGAGGATGAGGAAGCACTGAACCTCATCATCCCGAAGTATCTGGCAAGCCTGATCTACGGTGCACTCGTAGAGGCACAAGCAAGTGAGAACGGCGCGCGTATGCAGGCAATGGACAACGCGACGAACAATGCGACGGAAATGATCGACCATCTGACCCTGCTCTACAACAGAGCACGTCAGGGCAAGATCACGACGGAGTTGACGGAGATCATTGCAGGCGCGGATGCGATCAGCTGAGAACTTTATTTTAAGAAAGGATAATTAGGACATGGCAGAGGAAAAGAAGGGCAGACTGACACAGGTTGTCGGCGCGGTGCTGGACATCAAGTTTGACGGAGGACTGCCGGAGATCAATGAAGCGATCCGTATCGATCGTCCGAACGGCGAGAAACTGATCGTGGAGGTTGCGCAGCATCTGGGTGACGATACCGTCCGCTGTGTCGCAATGGGACCGACCGACGGTCTCGTGAGAGGCATGGATGCCATCGCTACCGGGGCTCCGATCAAGGTTCCGGTCGGTGAGAATACGCTGGGACGTATCTTCAACGTTCTCGGTGAGCCGATCGATGAGCAGCCGGCTCCGACGGATGTGACCTATGAGCCGATCCACAGACCGGCACCTGCTTTCAAAGAGCAGTCTACGGAGCAGCAGCTTTTGGAGACCGGTATCAAGGTCGTCGATCTGCTTTGTCCTTATCAGAAGGGCGGAAAGATCGGACTCTTCGGAGGCGCGGGCGTAGGTAAGACCGTCCTGATCCAGGAGCTGATCCGAAACATCGCTACCGAGCATGACGGTTATTCCGTTTTCACCGGTGTAGGTGAGCGTACCCGTGAGGGTAATGACCTTTACTACGAAATGAAGGAGTCCGGCGTTATCGACAAGACGGCCATGGTCTTCGGACAGATGAATGAGCCGCCCGGGGCACGTATGCGTGTCGGCCTTACCGGACTGACGATGGCAGAGTATTTCCGTGATAAGGGCGGAAAGGACGTGCTTCTGTTCATCGATAACATCTTCCGTTTTACGCAGGCAGGTTCCGAGGTTTCCGCACTGCTCGGACGTATGCCTTCCGCCGTCGGTTATCAGCCGACGCTGCAGACCGAGATGGGTGCGCTCCAGGAGCGTATCACATCCACCAAGGACGGTTCCATCACTTCCGTACAGGCCGTATACGTGCCTGCGGATGACCTGACCGACCCGGCACCTGCGACGACGTTCGCACATCTGGATGCAACGACGACGCTGTCCCGTGCGATCTCCGAGCAGGGTATCTATCCTGCAGTGGACCCGCTGGATTCCACGTCTCGTATCCTCGACCCGCGTATCGTCGGTGAGGAGCATTATCAGGTAGCCCGTGGCGTACAGGAGATCCTCCAGCGTTACAAAGAGCTGCAGGATATCATCGCGATCCTCGGTATGGACGAGCTTTCCGAAGAAGACAAGCAGGTCGTCAGCCGTGCACGTAAGGTGCAGAGATATCTGTCGCAGCCGTTCTTCGTAGCGACGCAGTTTACCGGTATGGAAGGAAAGTATGTGCCGATCTCCGAGACCATCCGCGGATTCAAAGAGATCCTCGCCGGTAAGCATGACGACATCCCCGAGAGCTGCTTCCTGAATGCCGGAACGATCGACGAGGTCGTAGAGCGCGCAAACAAAAAATAAGAAGGCGAAGTAGAAGGTATGGCAGAAACATATAAGCTGAAGATCGTTACTCCCGAAAAGCTTTTCTACGAAGGCGATGTGGAGATGACGGAGTTTAATACGACGGAAGGCGAAGTCGGTATCTATAAAAAACATGTACCGATGACTGTCATCGTCAGCCCGGGCGTGCTCACGATCACGGAGCCGGAGGGCGAAAAGAAGGCAGCGCTTCATGCCGGATTCGCCGAGATCCTGCAGGAAAACGTGACGATCCTTGCGGAGCTCATCGAGTGGGCAGGGGATATCGACGAAGAGAGAGCCGTATCCGCCGGAGAGAGAGCGAGACAGCGGATCGCCGAGCGGACGGACGATACCGATATCGACCGCGCGGAAGCGGCGCTGAAACGTTCCATCGCACGTATCCAGGCACTGAAGTAAGAAAAGAAAAATAATCGTAAATGGATCACAGCCTCCTCATTCCGGGGAGGCTGTGTCAGTATGTAGGGATGAACCGGGACAAACATTTCAGCCTGAAGCTGATCAAAATCATATATCTCGCGGCGGTGTTCCTGATCGCGCTTGTGATCCTGAGCGGACTGATGAACCGCGGAAACACCGACATGACGATGGAGATGCCGCCGGCATCGTTTCCGACCGTTACCTTTGTCACGGACGGCATGCAGTACAACCGCATGTATGCCAGGGTGCAGGAGGCGGATATCACGCGTCTTCGGGAACACCTGACACCGGTTCGGGACAAGCGGGAACTTTCCGTGATCATCGATACCTACGGGACAGATATCGAAGCCCTCTCGTTTCAGGTGCGGAGTCTGATCGACGGACGGCTGATCGAAGACACCCCGATCTATGATTACGTCCATAACGGAGACCGCATTACCGCGGAGTTCGCTTTAAAAGATCTGATCCGTGAAGATATCGAGTACTCGCTTTGCATCCTGCTGGAAACGTCGCGCGGAGAAAAACTGCATTATTACACCAACGTGATCCGGAATGATTCGATCGGATGCAGGGAAAAACTGGAGTACGCGCTGTATTTTAACCGCATGAGTTTTGACCGCGTCCATGCGGGAGAGGAACTGCCCACGTATCTCGAGAGTAATGCACGCGGAGATAATTCGACTTTTGCCCGTGTGGATATCCACTCCTCGCTGGAGCAGGTCACCTGGGGGAATCTGAACATCCATCCGGCCACCGATGTGATCGCTACCATCGGCGAGATGGATCCCGATACCGCGGAGATCAGCATCGACTATATCGCGGAGATCCCGTCCGAAAAAAGCCCGACGTATTATCTGATCAAAGAGTATTACCGCTTCCGGCAGGGAAACGAGCGCATGTATCTTCTGGCATACGAGCGCACGATGGAGGAAGTCTTTGACCGGGAAAGCTGGACGATCGCGAACAACAAGATCTCCCTCGGCATCACCGGAGAAAACGTGCAGATGACGGAGAGCAAAGACGGAAACTATCTGGCTTTCGTCGCATCCGGCAGACTTTACAGTTACGACGTCAACGGGAATAAACTCGCGGACATCTTCAGTTTTTACGACAGCACTGATGTGACGGATCCGCGTGCGGCGAGACAGGATTACCGGATCCGTGTATTTCAGGCGGATGAGACAGGAAACATCCGCTTTATGGTCTACGGAAATATGAACTGCGGGATCCATGAGGGCTGCTGCGGAGTTTCCGTTTACTATTATGACAGCATGCAGAATTCCATCGAGGAGGAGCTGTTTCTGCCCTATGACGGGGATTTTGCACACTTAAGAGCCGAGCTGTCCGGTGTCTGCTACGCGAATAACGCGGAACGCTGCTATCTGGCCTTCGGCGAAAATGTCTACGAGATCCGGCTGGAATCGCATTATGTCAGGACTCTGGCGGACGGGGAAAAGATCTCGCGTCTGCAGGCTTCCGACAGCGGGCGCTGTATCGCCTGGAGCGAAGGCGCGGATCCGTATGCTTCGCAGACGATCGTGTATATGGATCTGGACCGGGGCCAGGAGCAGAGGATCCATGCGGAGAACGGGCAGTATCTGATGCCGCTCGGATTCTTCGGGGATGACCTGATCTACGGGGAGGCCGACATCCGGGATGTCAGTACGGATCTGTCCGGACATATCACGTTTCCGATGAGCAAAGTTTGCATCCGCGGTATTTCGGGAAGACTGTTGAAAGAATACAGCGAAGAAGGGATCTACATCTCTTCCGCCGAACGGGTGGATGACATGATCATGCTGCACCGTATGCGCCGGGAAGAGGACGGCAGCATGACGGTCATTGCGGATGACCAGATCCTGAATAATGAAGAAGGCGGAGGCGTAAAGAATCCGATCGAGACGGCGGTGACGGAAAACTATGAAACGCTGGTCCAGATCGCTCTGCGCGCGGAGATCAATACGGGCGCCATGCAGATCCTCGATCCCCGTCAGGTCATTTACGAAGGTGAGCGGACGATAAATATCGAGCGGAAAGAAACCGTCCGTCCGGGATATGCCTATTACGAACGCGGGGAACTGCAGGCGGAATATGAAGAAATTTATGAGCCGTTTAGCAGAGCCTACGAGGGTAACGGGATCGTCCGGACATCGCAGGCGCAGTTCCTGTATCGAAGGAAAAACCTGCCGCAGCGAAATCAGATCATGGCGATCAGCGGTATGTCCCTGGGGCCCGATGCGACGCCGGCGGAGCTCAGGACGGAATGTATCCGGGAAATGCTTGTATTTGCGGGCAGTGCGGACGGTGTAAGTGGTACGATCTCGTCACGCCAGGATGCGGTAAAAGTTCTCTCGGAAGCGCTGCCGGATGCCGAGGTGCTGGATCTGAGAGGGATCCCTCTGGAGCCGGTGCTTACGTTTCCCGCCGAAGAGGTCCCCGTGCTTGCCGAACTTGCGGACGGAAGCGCGATGCTGATCATCGGATTTAATGAGTTTAATATCGTCGTCATGGACCCGTCCGCTGCCGACGAGCCGGTATATAAGATCGGAAGAAATGATGCGGCGGAGTTTTTCGCAAATAACGGAAACCGTTTCATTACCTACAGAAAGATCACGGACTGAATGGGAAAACTGTCAGAACGTATAGAAGAATATGTGGCAGGCGGCCTTACGCCGTTTCATATGCCGGGGCATAAAAGAAAGACGGAAGATCTGCCGGAGATGCTCCGCGGATTGTACGGGTGGGACCTGACCGAGGTTCCCGGCACCGATGATCTGCAGGATCCGGAAGAGGGCGGAATGCTGAAGGAAGCCCTGGAGAGAGCGGCGGATCTCTATGGAGCGGAAGAGAGTTTTTTCCTGCTGGGCGGGAGCACCATCGGTGTACTTACCGCCATCAGTGCGGCGACGGATTTCGGCGGGACGATCCTGCTGCAGCGCTCCTCACACAAAAGCGCATACCACGCAGCGGAACTCCGCGGACTGTCCCTGAAGTACCTTTCGGGAGAAAAAGGCGGCGATGCGGCGGATGCCGTCGTAGGCGTAGAAGAAGTGCGGGAACGGGTCGAAAGCGATCCGGCGATCCGTGCCGTATTCCTGACCTCGCCTTCCTATGCGGGATACAGCGATGATCTCCGTCGGATCGCGGAGTATCTTCATACCAGAAAAATCCCGCTCATCGTCGATGCGGCGCACGGCGCGCATTTCGGGATGGCAGAGTTCCTGCCGGAAAACGCGGTGCAGGCGGGCGCGGATCTCACGGTCATGAGCCTGCACAAGATGCTGCCGGCTCCGACCCAGACGGCGCTCCTTCATATCGGAAAGGGCGCGGACCGGACATTGCGGGAAAGGGTCCGGCATTTTCTGGGGATCTATCAGAGTACCTCGCCGTCCTATCCTCTGATGGCCGGGATCGACCACTGCATCTGCCTCTTGCAAAAATGGAAAAGCGAAGGAAACGCGGTCTGGCAGGCCTGGTATGAGCGGCGTAAGTGTTTGAGCCGGAAACTGCGGGAATTAAAGCAGATCAATGTGATCGATCATTTTACGGATACGGACGGACCGAAGCCGGAGATCGGGAAACTGCTCCTTTGTCCGAAGGACAGGCGAAGCGGCTACCGGCTGGAGGAACTGCTGAGAACGAAATACCTTTGCCAGGCGGAGATGGCGCTTCCGCAGTACGTCCTCCTGATCTGTACGGTCATGGATACCGCGGAGGATTATGAGCATCTGGCGGAAGCCCTGCGAAAGATCGACGCGGAGGAAGATTTCAGCGGGAAAGCGGAGAATGCGGAAGCCGGTCCCGGGATGGAGGAACTCCCGGAGGCGGTCATGACGCTCCTGGAAGCTTCCGGCCGTCCGACGGAGAGGATCCCCGTTTTAAAGGCAGTGGGACGCATCTGCGCATCTTCGGTCAGCGTATATCCGCCGGGGCGCCCGATGGTGCTGCCCGGGGAACGGATCACGGAAACAATGGCGGCACGGATCGAAAAACTGCGGCGGGCGGGAGCCCATCTGCACGGCGTGTCTCCGGAGGGAGAGATCACCGTGCTCCCGGAAACGGAGGGAATATGATCTATTGTTTAATGGGAAAAAGTGCATCGGGAAAAGATACGGTCTACCGGGAACTGCTTTCGCGGGAGGAGGGACGGCTTACCCGTATTGTTCCCTATACGACCAGACCGATCCGGGAAGGCGAGCAGGAGGGCCGGGAATACCATTTTACGGACGAAGCCGGGATGAACGCCCTGAAAAGCGAGGGCCGCGTCATCGAATCCCGCGTATATCACACGGTACACGGCGACTGGTACTACTTTACGGTCGATGACGGCATCGAAGCGGGCGAAAAAGATTACTTGCTAATCGGGACGCTGGAAGTGTATAATAAAATAAGGGATTATTATGGGGACGAGAAAGTCTGTCCCCTGTTTCTGTCGATTGACGACGGGGAGCGTTTAAGCCGCGCCCTCGGCAGGGAACGGCAGCAGAAAAATCCACGTTATGCGGAGCTCTGCCGGAGATTTCTGGCGGATGAGCAGGATTTCTCCGCGGAAAAGATCGAAGCGGCAGGCATTACGGAACAATACGACAACTCAGACCTGGAAGCGTGTCTTGAGGAGATCCTCAGAAAGATCCGGTCCGACAGACGGGAAGGATAAATGGAAACCGTAAAGATCAATCAGATATCGCAGCCGGTCGTTCCGGAGAATGTGAACAAGGTCGAGATCTCCGATCCCACGTTCAAGTTTGTCCTGGCCAGCAATATTCAGGAGTCGGAGCTGCAGGAGCGGCTGACCGGACTCATGAGTGAGATCGCGGCGCAGGGCGAGCGGATCTCCAAGAAAAAAGATATCCGCGATATGAAGAAATATCGCAGCCTGATCAAGGATTTCATGAACGAGATCGTAAACCGTTCCCACGAGTTTTCCAGAGAGAACTTTCTGGACCGCCGCGGCAGACACAGGGTCTACGGGATCGTCCGTCTGGTGGATGAGAATCTGGACGCACTTGCGCAGGAACTGTGCAAGGAGGAGAAAGATAATATGGAGATCCTGGCGAGGCTCGGCGAGATCCGCGGGCTTTTACTCGATCTGTTTACCTGAAGGAGAGGGGAGGTGCCGTACGTATGGCAAGATTCAGTGAGATCATAGGACAGCAGTCGATCCGGGAGCAGCTGCAGGGCGCGGTTGCGGCGGACCATGTATCCCATGCCTACATTCTCTACGGAGAGAGCCGTTCCGGAAAAGAGTTTGTGGCAAAGACCTTTGCCCAGGCACTTCTGTGTGAGGATCCGCAGACGGATGCGGACGGCAGACAGGAGCCGTGCTGTGAATGCCGTTCCTGTAAACAGGCGATGGGAATGAATCATCCCGACATCATCTATGTCAAGCACGACAAACCGACGACGATCGGTGTGGATGATGTGCGTGTGGGGATTCTGGAGACGGTACCGATCAAGCCCTACTGTTCGAAATACAAGATTTACATCATGGAGGAGGCCCAGCTGCTGACGCCTCAGGCGCAGAACGCGCTCTTAAAGACGATCGAGGAGCCGCCCGAATATGTTGTCTTCCTGCTTCTGACCAATTCGACGGAGATGCTGCTTCCGACGATCTTAAGCCGCTGCGTGATGCTGGAGATGAAACCGGTACGCGACGATGAGATGCGTGAGTACCTGATGCGCGAACTGCAGGTTCCCGAGAGCCGTGCGGAGATCTGTATCGCGTTTGCACGCGGAAATGTCGGCCGTGCAAAGGCCCTGGCTTCGAGCGAGGACTTCGACAAGATCCGTGCGGGCGCGCTGGCACTTTTGAAAAATATCCGGGACATGGATACCGCAGAGATCATGGAGAGCCTGAAAAACATCCGTGAGTTCGGCTTCGATATCAACGATTATCTTGATATCATGGCTGTCTGGTATCGTGACATCCTGCTTTTCAAAGCTACGCATGATATGAATCATCTGATCTTCCGCGACGAGATCCAGAGTATACAGAAAGTCGCACAATACAGTGATTACGAAGGCATCGAGGAGGTCATCAAGGCACTGGAAACGGCGAAGAGCCGCTTAAGCTCCAATGTTTCCTATGAGCTGACGATGGAACTCCTGCTGCTGACGATAAAAGATACCAGTCGTTCTTAAGGAGTAGTTGAAAAATGAAAAATGTCATAGGAGTGCGTTTCCGCACGGCCGGCAAAGTGTATTTCTTTGATCCGGAGGAGCATGAGGTAAAGCGCGGAACACACGTGATCGTAGAGACGGCGCGCGGCATGGAGTACGGCACAGTCGTCGTACCGCCGCACGATGTGGAGGAGGAGAAGATCCCGCAGCCCTTAAAGCCGATCATCCGGATCGCAACGGAAAAGGATGCGGAGCAGGAAGCAGAAAACAGGGAAAAAGAGAAAAAAGCGATCCCCATCGCAAAAGAAAAGATACGCGAGCATGCTCTGGAGATGAAGCTGATCGATGTCGAGTACACCTTTGACCGGAGCAAGGTCGTATTTTATTTTACCGCAGACGGACGCGTGGATTTCCGCGAGCTGGTTAAGGATCTGGCGGGCGTATTCCGTACGAGGATCGAGCTCAGACAGATCGGTGTGCGGGATGCGACAAAGCTGCTCGGAGGGATCGGCAGCTGCGGCAGAGAGCTCTGTTGTCATGCATACATGCAGGACTTCATTCCGGTTTCCATCAAGATGGCAAAGGAGCAGTCCCTCTCCCTGAATCCGGGCAAGATCTCCGGTATGTGCGGCAGACTGATGTGCTGTCTGCAGTACGAGGCGGACACCTATGCATACCTGAATAAAAAACTCCCGCGTCCCGGCGATATCGTGACCACGCCGTATCAGACCGACGGTACGGTGCAGAGCGTGGATGTGCTCCGTCAGCGGGTCAAGGTCATCGTGGATGTCGGAGATGAAAAAGAGATCGAGGAGTACCCGGTAGAGGAGCTGGTCTTTAAGGCGCGGCGCGGTAGCAAAAAGGATGACCAGAAACTCTCGAAAGAGGAAATGAAAGAGCTCGAGAAGCTCGAGAAAGAAGATGGCGGAGAGCCGAAGGAAAAGAAGAAAAACCGCGGCGACCGCAAGGATCGCGGAAACGGGGAAAACCGTGAGCGCGGAGAAGGCCGCGGGAATAACCGCGGAAACGGCGAGGACAGGAAAAACCGTTCCGATCAGGAAAACGGCGGAGGCGATAACGGATTCGACGGACAGAAGAATCACGGGAACGGAAAGCGGAACCGGAGAAGACGCGACGGTAAAAACGAAAACAATAACCGGGACGGACAGAACGGTAATCCGTCACAGAACGACCGCGGAGGGCAGAGCGAGAGCGGCCCGAAGGAGAACAATGGCGGGAACGGATCCGGCAGCGTGGGCTAAAGAAGGCGAACGGATCGATGATCTGCAGCTTTCCGGACTGAAGATCCTGCAGGATCCGAAACGATTCTGTTTCGGGATGGATGCGGTACTTCTCTCCGGTTTTGTACGATGTGAGAAGGGACAGCTCCTGGATCTGGGAACGGGGACCGGGATCCTGCCGCTGCTTTTATCCGTTAAGACGGGAGCGGAGCATCTGACGGGACTCGAGATCCAGAAAGAAAGTGCGGACATGGCGGAGCGCAGTGTCCGAATGAACGGATTGGAAGACCGGATCACGATACGGACAGGAGATCTGAAAGAAGCGGGAGTTTATTTTCCTCCGGCTTCTTTTGATGTAGTGACCTGCAATCCGCCCTATATTGCGGATCTGCACGGTCTGAAGAATCCGTCGGATGCCAAGGCGATCGCGAGACATGAGGTCTGCTGTACGCTTCAGGACGTCGCGGATGCTGCGGCAAAGATGCTGAAAGTCGGCGGCAAACTGTTTCTGGTCTATCTGCCGGAGAGGCTGCCGGAGCTGATGATCCGCCTGCACGAGACGGGACTCGAACCGAAACGGCTGCGCATCGTTTATCCGACGAAGGAACAGAAACCTTCCATGATACTGCTCGAAGCCGCGCGCGGCGGGAAGCCGGGACTGATCACGGAGCCGCCGCTCATCGTATGCGATGCTTCGGGAGTCTACTCAGAAGAGCTCAGAAGGGATTTCGGATACTGACAGTTATGGAAAATACGGGAACACTTTATCTTTGTGCCACCCCGATCGGTAATCTCGGGGATATCACGCGGCGTGTCATCGACACGCTTTCTTCGGTGGATCTTATCGCGGCGGAAGATACGAGAAACAGTCTGAAGATCCTGAATCATTTCGATATCCACACACCGATGACCAGCTATCATGAGCATAACAAATATGAGAAAGCGGATGTCCTTGTCAGAAAACTGCAGGAAGGGAATGACATTGCGCTGATCACGGATGCCGGTACGCCGGCGATCTCCGATCCCGGAGAAGTACTGGTGGAAAAGTGCATCGAAGCCGGGGTCCCGGTGACTTCGCTTCCCGGCCCCGCGGCCTGCATCACGGCACTGACGATCTCCGGACTCTCCGCCAGACGCTTTTCTTTTGAAGGTTTTCTGCCGACGGATAAAAAGGAACGCAGGAAACGGCTCTCGGAACTGAAGAACGATACGCATACCCTGATCCTTTACGAGGCACCGCATCACCTCGTAAAGACGCTGCACGATCTGACGGAAACCCTGGGAGAGCGGAGGATCGCTCTGTGCAGGGAACTGACCAAGAAGCACGAGACCGTACAGCGCCTGCGTCTTACGGAAGCGGTGGAGTATTACGAAAATGAAGAACCCAGAGGAGAGTATGTGCTGGTGATCGAAGGAAAACGGGAAGAGGAACTGCTGGAGGAACAGCGGCAGCAGTACGAGGAGCTCTCCCCTTCCGAACATGTTGCCCGGTATGAAGCGCAGGGCATGGACCGCAAGGCGGCGATGAAGCAGGTCGCGCTCGATCGCGGCATCCCCAAACGTGAAGTGTATCGCGCCCTTCTGGACGATACGGAATAAGTCTGAAATTCTTTTTTATTTTCCCATAAAAAATCCCTCCCTTCGTCGTATCTGAATTATCCGAAGCAACAGCGGATATGGAAACGGATACGATTAGGGAGGGAACACATATGAAAAAGAGATTGATCGCATTACTGCTTCTGGTAACACTTTCCGCAACTGCCTGCGGCGGAGCCGGCGACAGTGTATCGGATAATGACCGCGGAGGCCGCAGCCATACGAGGGCGGAGCGCCACTATTCCGAGCGGGAGATCGAGGAGCGGATCAAGGAAGTCGGAGAGAGCTACGATGGTCTGTACTCCTACGATTACGAAGGGCGCGGCGTGATGAATTACAGCTACGCGGTGTGTGAAGAAGCTGCGTGTGATGCTGATATGCTGCAGGGAGCTTCGGCAGCGGCACCCGCATCGGCAGCGGCACCGACGCCGGGTGATGCCAATGATTACAGCATCTACGTCGATGAGCCGGTAGACTGGAACACCGAGAATTATAATTCGATCCGTGAAAACGGCTTTGTATCCGTGGCAACGCAGCCTTTCTCCACCTTCGGTGCGGATGTGGATACGGCGACCTATTCGAACTTCCGCCGCAGTGTCTATGAAAATGACGGCTTCGGGATCTCCGGTGACGCGATCCGTGCGGAAGAGATGATCAACTATTTCTCCTATGATTATCCGGCAGCGGACGACGGTGAAAAGTTCAGCGTGACGACGGCATTGACCGAATGTCCGTGGAATGACGATACGATGCTCTTACGTGTCGGCATCCGTGCGGAGGAGATCGAGCCGGCAGGCGGCAGCAATATCGTTTTCCTGATCGATACGTCGGGTTCGATGTTTGATAACAACAAACTTCCGCTGGCACAGGAAGCGTTCAAGATGCTGCAGAAGAATCTGACGAAGAACGATACGATCTCGATCGTGACCTATGCCGGAAGCGAGCAGGTTTTACTGGAAGGCGCAAAGGGCAGTGATCATCAGGAGATCATCGAGGCGATCGATTCTCTCGAAGCATGGGGCTCGACGAACGGCGAAGGCGGCATCCGGAAGGCATACGAGATCGCGCAGAAGTATTACATCGAAGGCGGAAATAACCGCGTCATCCTTGCAACGGACGGTGACCTGAATGTCGGTATCTCCTCGGAAGCGGGACTGATCGAGCTGGTCGAGGAAGAAAAGGAAACCGGAGTATTCCTTTCCTGCCTGGGCTTCGGCGAAGGAAACTATCAGGATGACAAGATGGAAGCACTCGCGGATCACGGCAACGGAAACTACGCATTCATCGACTGTACCGCAGAAGCACAGCGTGTCCTGCAGGATGAGATGTGGTCCACACTTTACACTGTGGCAAAAGATGTGAAGTTCCAGGTTGAGTTCAATCCGGCACAGGTCCGCGGCTACCGCCTCATCGGTTACGAAAACCGTGCGATGGCAGCAGAGGATTTTGCGGATGATACAAAGGACGGCGGAGAAGTGGGCTCCGGACAGACCGTGACCGTACTGTACGAAGTTGTTACGACCGATTCCGATTATGAGATCCCGGAAGTCTCCAGCCGCTACGGCAGCGAGGTCACCGGCGATGCGGACAGCGACGAACTTCTTACCGTATCGATCCGCTATAAAGAGCCGGATGAGGATCAGAGCCGGCTCATCACCTGCCCGGTCACGATGGATATGTATCTGGACGAGATGGATGACGATACTTCCTGGGCAGCAGGCGTCGCACAGTTCGCAATGCTCCTTCGGGATTCCGAGTATGCGGGAACCTCAGACTATCAGGACATCTACGATCGTCTGAAAGAGGATCCGAAGGTCATGAGCGATGACTTCCGTGCAGAGTTCCTCTACATCGTCGGAAAGGTTGCGGAAAATCAGTAAGTAAACTGCTCCCCTATAGGAAAACGCCGCGGGACGAAATTGTTCTGCGGCGTTTTCGTTTGTTTATGCATTGTCGGGGCCGTGACGGTTATGATACAATGATCGCGTGGAAAAGCATCAAAATGTGAGACGGGACAGGACAGAATCTAAGAAGTAAAGGCGCTGCCTGCGGCGTAGAATGAGAAAAAACGGAAAGGAGACTGATGACATGTTTGATTTTAAGTATTACACTCCGACGAAGGTGGTATTCGGAAAAAATACGGAGAGCCGGGTCGCGGAGCTGATCAAAGAGTTCGGCGGGACGAAGATCCTGATCCATTACGGCGGAGGAAGTGTCGTGCGTTCCGGTCTGCTGAAGCGTGTTACGGATACGCTTGATGCGGCGGGGATCCCTTATGTGATGCTGGGAGGAGCGGTTCCCAATCCTCATCTGGGACTGGTCTACGAAGGGATCGAACTCTGCAAAAAGGAAGGTGTGGATTTTCTCCTTGCGGTCGGCGGAGGAAGCGCCATTGATTCGGCGAAAGCGATCGGCTACGGTGTAGCCAATGAAGGCGATGTGTGGGATCTCTATGACTACAAGCGGCAGGCACAGGGCTGTCTTCCTGTCGGGGTCATCCTGACGATCGCAGCTACGGGAAGTGAGATGAGTGACTCTTCCGTGATCACAAAAGAGGAAGGACTGGTAAAGCGCGGATACAGTTCGGATTACAGCCGTCCGAAGTTTGCGATCATGAATCCGGAGCTTACCATGACGCTGCCGGATTACCAGACCGCCTGCGGATGCACGGATATCATGATGCATACGATGGAAAGGTATTTTACCAACGGAGGAAATATGGAAATCACGGACGCTCTGGCAGAAGGGCTGCTTCGTACCGTGAAGAAAAACGCGGTGATCCTCCGCGATGATCCGAAAAACTATGATGCCCGTGCAGAAGTGATGTGGGCGGGAAGCCTCGCACACAACGGACTTACGGGATGCGGGAATGACGGCGGAGACTGGATGACGCATAAGCTGGAGCATGAGCTCGGAGGTCTTTACGATGTGGCACACGGAGCAGGACTTGCCGCGATCTGGGGCGGCTGGGCGAGATATGTGTATAAAGACTGCCTGCCCAGGTTCAAGCGCTTTGCACTGAACGTCATGGAAGTAGACGATCAGGGAAGCGATGAAGAGATCGCTCTTTCCGGGATTGAGGCAATGGAGGAGTTTTACAGGAGCATCGAAATGCCGACGAACCTTCGGGAACTGGGCGTCAAGCCGACGGAAGAGGAACTGGTCCTGATGGCGCACAAATGCGCGGTCGGTGTGGGCGGAGAGATGGGTTCCGCCAAAGTGCTGAACGAGGAAGACATGCTGGCCATCTACCGTGCGAGCATGTGATCCGGAAAGATTGAAAAAGCCGGGGAGAGATCCCAATGTCATTAAGTTAAGCTGGCAAAACAAGGATCTCTATATCAGAAATGGTATAGGGGTCTTTTTTTTTTTATAAAAAATACTTGACACGAGTGGCAAAATGTGC
>Ga0310694_10002805_pt1 | contig 17457 bp, 16 predicted proteins | sample 174DNAGHGhighgp2_FD_203884 | JGI IMG/M metagenome (GOLD analysis project Ga0310694, IMG submission 203884) | Sheep rumen microbial communities from Palmerston North, Manawatu-Wanganui, New Zealand - 1742 DNA GHGhigh gp2 (v2) (version 2) | ecosystem: Host-associated > Mammals > Digestive system... | reverse complement strand
ATCAGATCGATACCGAGCGCGTCCTCCAGCGCGGCAATGACCTTCAGGGAGTCGATCTCTCCGGACCCGATCTTGCTGATCGCCATATAGGCGAGCGACCGTTTCTGTCCTTGTGACATCTTTCCGATGATCTCCCCGATCTCATCCGGTGTACAGGAAAAGATCTTCTGCATCCCATCCAGATCCACCGCATACCGGTAGTACTGACCGAGACCGAGATAGTCGATCACCCATTTGTATTCATCGTCGAACATGAACCAGTTGTTAATGAAGAAGCTCTTCGCGCTGTTCTTAGCGTTTCTCAGCTCCTGCAGTTCTATGTACTGCTCGTCGCCGAACGTGTCCCAGCGGAACATTTCGCCCGTGCGGCTGCTGCGGTAGAGCAGCATGCCGTGGAATCCGTTCTTCACCGGAATGAACTGGTTGAGATCCACTTCCTTCGGAACGATCTTTTTCTTCTCCGGAACGGGAGCCTCCTTCGGCTCCGCCGGAACATCGACCGCTGCCGCGGCGGTCTTCTTTGCGGTAGTTGTTTTCTTTGTGCCAGTTGCTGCCATATTTTTACATCCTTTCATTCAATAAGATGCCCGCCGGCAGTCATGCCGCCGGCGGACAGGAGAAGTATGCCTGTTTATCAGGTAATCTCGTAACGGCCGATACCGTGGTTGCCGCCGGCCAGAAGCAGGCCGCAGCCGTAGCGCTCGCCGTACAGGTATTCCTGCGTGAGATCCATGTTGTCGAACGGATCGCCCATGTGGACGATGCCTTCGCCTTCGCGGACAACCTTGAGAGGCTTGTCATCGCCGGCGACGACGGTGAGGATGTTGTCGTTCAGCAGGAAGCCGTTGTCCTGCTGGGTGGGCGTGCCGCTGAAGCCGACCTTGTGACGCTGCGGGATCGCAACGCAGGGAGTCCCAAAGAAATTGCCGTAGTATCCCATCGCGTGCAGCTCTTCCTTGGCGCCGTCGGACTGGACGCTCTCCTTCAGATTGCGCAGGGCCTTCTTGGTGCCGACGATCACGGCACGCTTGCCGCCGGCAGCGGCTTCGACGTGAGACACCAGGTCAAGCATGGCGTCCTCGCTGTAAGTGCCGGCAGCGGGGAAGTATGCGGCACCGCCCATATCGGCCGCGGTAGCGGCGCTCCACAGGGCGTAGATCTCGTTCAGGAGCTCTCTGCGGAAGGACTCCGCGACCTTGTCCACGAACACGTTGAAGTCAACGCGGCCGGCAAGGATACGGTTGAGCTCTTCATAGATGCGAACCACATGCAGATCGGTATCGATCTTGGCTTCGTTGGTGCCGCCGAGGCGCTGACGGCGGATGGCCTGAGTGCCTTCCGCTGCCTTGGCAACGGTGTACAGATCGTTGTTCTCGGTGACGAACAGGTTCTGATCTCCGAGAGCGACATTGCGGTAATCGACAAAATTCATGAAGAATTCATCGCCGGTAAGACCCTCGTTGATGATCACGGGGATCAGCTCTTCGATGATTTCGAATACTTCGACGCCCTGGCCGCGGCGCAGTGCCTTGAGGTCAAGGGTGCTCTTGCCGCCGTTGGCCTCAATCAGGGCCTCGCGGAGCAGCTCCTGGGACTGCTTCACGGAAAACTTCTCAACACTCCCCTTGTAGCCGTCAACGGCAACGCGGGTCAGTTCTTTCATATCAATAGCCATTGTTCAGATCCTCCTTCTTCCAATCTCTGATCAGCCGACGAGGATGACGTAGTAGGTATACTTACCAACGACGTCGATCGCAATGATCTTGCCGACCACGGTGGAGCCCTGGGTCGCGGAAGCCGCGACGTTCAGCTTGGTTCCGGCCTTCAGCTCGACAGTGTCGCCCACTTCGGGAGAGGCTTTGCCGTCCAGCGCGGGCTTGGTGACGGAGAAAATGTCACCCTTGCGCAGATGATAGGCGCGGGCGGGTTTGCCGGCTTCATTGATGAAGTCGTCAAGGTCACGTTTGCGCTCGTCATACATGAGCTCCGGCGTGGCGACAAGGACGATATCGTCCAGAGCATCGTTTGCGGCCGGGGTAGCACCGGCGAAGATTTCGCGCTCGCCGGAAATCAGCGCGCCGCGCTTCAGAACGTTGCCGTTCTGGATGGCGGTCTCGGTATTGCTTACAATGTACTTGATCGAGATAAGGGAATTGCGGTCGCCGGTTCCCTCCATGCGGTCAGTACGGACTACAGCATAGTTGCTTGCCATAATCGTTATCCTCCTTCAAATTATTCAGCTTCGATCCCAAAATGGGCGAAGATGCCCCCATAGGGCTCTTTCTTTATGCTGACCTCGCGGTCAACCTTCAGCTTCGGCGCTTTCTCCTCGCGAGAGAATTTCGCCATTGTTCCGGTACGTCCGCGAATCGCGAAGCACTTCTCTTCCAGATCTTCCAGAGAGTACTTCTCCGCTTCTTCGCGCAGCGTCTCGAAAGCCTCGACACCGATCAGGTCTTCAAAGCGAGCAAAGACGGCTTCCCGCGCGCTCTGCAGCGCTTTGTTCTCGGTGTCAGCCTTAAACTGGCGAAGGTCTTCAAGCTCGGTCTCCATCGACGCAATCGTGTCGGAGGCAGACTGGTATTTCGACTCCCACTGCATCGCATCGCTCAGTCTGTCCGTCATCTTCGAGAAGACGCCGGCAAACGGAGACTCCTGATCTTCAGCTTCCAGTTCGCTGACCGGATCGTCATTCTCCTTGAACGGCTCAATGACGTACTTCATGCGCTTCTTGCTCATGAAGTCGATCACGACATGGTCGCCGTAGAGGCTGTAGCTGAAGCCGTAGAGCAGCCAGTCACGGCCGTCCCAGGCGTAGACCATCTGCTCTTCAAGATCGCTGTCTGCGTAGCTGTAGCGCGGCATGGTTCCCCATTCGCACTCCATCTGTACGCTCTCAAGCGCCCCGAGCAGCTCATTCATCAGATTGCCTGTCAGCTCGAAGTTCTCCTGCTCCGCCGCGGGCTCGGCAGCGACGGCGTCTTCCTCCGTCTGCTCCGCCGCAGCAAAAGTCTCGGCGTTCTCTTCGACGGGCTCAGCGGCAGTCTCTTCCGCATCCTGTGCCTCAAAAACTTCCGTTTCCAGCTCCGCGTTCAGTTCATTCTGTTCGTGCAATACCTTCTCTCCTCCTTCCGTCGGAAATTCGTTTGTTGGGTGTGTAGTATTGTTAACCTCCTCAGAGGGGGTAACCATTGAAAAGCTCTCCTTGTATTCCTGCATCATCTCAGAAAGCTGCTGCCTGAAATCCGATGCAAGAGACATGTTCAGGGATGCTCCCTCATAACAGGGTTCCACGCCGATCAGGCAGAAGGCGGTAAACTCAAAGTCATAGATATTCACGATGCCGTTGAGCGTCTTGCTGTCCCGGACGTTGATCTCCATCGACTGCGCCGTGATGCCGTCTCTCCTGATCTTTCGATACGCTTCCTGCCGTTTCCACAGCAGTGCCTCTGCAAACAGATATTCATGGACCGTGCCGTCCTCTTCCTCGCATTTCTTCCACCAGTACTTCGCACTCTCCGGAATGCATCCGACCGGCGTTGTCGCATTGACGATCCGAAGACCGCCGTCGGCTGCGCGCACAACGGACATATCGTGCCCGCCGAGCGTGTCCGCGTCCCGATCGTAGTTGCAGACGATCGGGCAGTTGTACATCGTCTTGATGCAGTTCTCAAAAGCCTGCTTCGAAATGGAAGACTTGTTGCGGTTGTCTCCGACATAGGCGATCTTCAGAACGCCCCTGTCGAAGGAAGAGTTCATTTCACACAGATCCGTCAGAGACGACGCAAAAGTCAGATTCATCACCTGTTCCATAAGCGTCCCTCCTTAAAATGTGAGCGTATCGGACAGAATGTACGAGAAGTCCGCACGCTCCAGGTCATAGCCCGGGACGCTGTCTCTCGCGAACACCCAGATCCTGTTTCGCTCGTCCGCCTTAACCATTAAAAATCCCGCCTCCGCGAGTTTGTCACGCGAGGCGGTATGGTATACGTAAATAAATTTGCTCCCCATCAGGCGTCCTCCTGATTCTGCTCGCCGGAGTCGGAAATCTCGCCGACCTCCTTCGTCGGCGCGCCTCCCTCGTCCGTCGCGGCCTCGCTCTCCAGATCTTTCTGGCCGACCTGCTGGCTGACCTGCGTCGAGCTCACAAGAGGCTTAAACATATCCTGCAGTTTGAGCACCTTCGTTTCGAGGAAGCTCATGCTGTCAAGTTCCGCCTGACCGATGCCCTGCGATGCCGCATACGCGCTGATCGTCGGCAGACCGTAGCTCGCCGCCTTCAGATAGGCGTCGCCCTCTTCTTTCTGATTGAATACCGAGATGTTCAGAATGTTTAGCCGGAAGTTCTTGCCGTAGCTCTGTGCCTGCAGAATCCGGTTGATCGCCTCCTGAATACTCTTGACGATGCCGTATGTCAGCTCCTGATCCGCTTTGATGGAAAGCAGCAGGGCGTTCGCGGACGCTTTCGGATTATTGAAGAGCAGGGAAGAGACGCCTGCCGCCGTAAAGACGTTTTCCTGCGCGTCGGCAATGGTCGTGGTGTCTCCCACATTCGACTTCTCGAAACTGATCTTATCGATCTCCATCGGTGTCAGAACAGATCCGATCTCCTCCGGCAGCACCGCGTCCAGATTTCTCCAGAACTGTTCCGCCTTGTCGAGGTCGATACCCCACTCTCCGTCCTCCAGCGGGATCTTCATTGCCAGCATCGCATAATTCTCCAGCGCCGTCTTTGCAAGCTTCAGTCCCTTGTAGTCCTCCAGATCGAAGAGCTCACGCAGGATGCCGACAAAGGGAGGCACCGCGTAATCAAGGATGTCGTTGTTGACCTTGATGGCGAAGGAGTACGGCGCGTCCAGCTCGATCCATGCGTTCGTACGGTCCTTCTTGTACTGTTCGTATTTGCGCCGGAACTCAGCCGGGTAGTAATCCAGCAGCGCCTCTCTCGACGCGAAATACGAGAAGTTGAAGGTGACGTTCAGAACGTTTCCTTCAATGCTCGAAATGGCGCAGTAATCGCTCGGCAGCTGCTGGAAGGTGACGTCATCCTGCGTCATCCATGTCGTGAGGTAGCACACGTCCTCCCGCAGGCACACCGTCAGCACCTTCGGAAACTGCGTCTTGATGCTCATCGCGCTGAGAAGCTTCAGCGCTTTCCTGTAGTTATTGTTGGTGATCCGCGGATTCGCTTTCTGCGGATCGATGTTGTACGGCTCGATGATATACGACCAGTTGGTCAGACCCACGAAGTACTGGATCAGACGCCGGAAGTGCGAGCTCGCCGCGTAGATGTAGATGACTGCCTTGCGCAGCTGCTTCTCGTACCTGTACGGATTCTCCAGATACTTCGCGATGTCGTCTTTGGTGAACAGCGAGAAGGACGGCTGGTTGATGTACCGGTTGAGATCGCGCGTGATCAGTCTGTTCAGCACCGCGAACCGCTGGGAGATCCCGAATAAATTCGTCGGCGTTTCCGACATTCTGCGCTCAGAACCACGCGCGCTGTTTGTTTCTGCCATAAGTACCGCTCACCGCCTTTCCGTGATAAGATGAAGGTGGCTTGATCCGGAACTTGTCCGTCAGAGAGCCGGAGACGCTGCTGCGCCTCTGCATCCTGTTCTCAAGCTGGATCGCCACATAATAGTTGTAGGCCAGGCTCGAATAGCGGTCCTTTCGCATGCCTGCCTTCTCCGATATTTTGATCTTTCCTCCAGACTCGTCATGCTGCAGACGCACAAGCTCGTCGATGAGGAGGGTTGTGTTGATATAGGGCATCTGGAGCTTCAGCTTCTCCGGCGGGTTCAGCTTGGCGTAACCCGCGATCTCCGACAGCACCTCGTCCGCCTCATACTCGTTGATGAGCAGACGGATGCGCCCGGAGCGGAACCCGTCGCGCAGCAGCACCGCGCAGTCGTTGTTCATCTGCGCGCCCGCCTTAATAGACCAGATGACCTTCGGCGCGCCGATCACCGTGCACCGCTCCGCCATCGACGGATCGTTGCAGCACGAGAGCGCCGGATACTGTTCTCCCGTATCCGGATCGACAAGATCCTTCGACAGCGATTCGTACACCGTCATGCCGACGCCGTTGGTGTCCAGCACGATGTAGTCGCAGTCGAACTCATCGTACAGCTTCCGGATCACCAGCGCCTGATCCTCGCCCCTGACGCCCTCCATCGATTCCGTATAAACGATGTTGTTGGTGTAGCGTCCGGACTTGGTCGGCGCCATCTGGTTTACAAAGATTGCCGTCGCGTCGTTTGAGTGCCTGCGCGAGCTCATCAGCGCAATATCCGCGCTAAGGAGCCGGATCTCTCCGGCCTGCTTCGGCGGGATGCGCACAAGGTTCGCGTTCTTCCCTCCGGCAAGCTTTTCAGCAAGACGGGAGGGGAGCATCGGATACTTGATATGCCTGTTCTTGGATACGCTGTCGTACTCGAAGAACGAGCCGTCTCCCGCGCCCCAGAACATGGCGTCCATTTCCATTGCCCACTTGATTTCGTTATAGTCCGCCTCGCTCATCTGCGCCTCGACGTCTTCCATATCCAGAAGTCCCTCGTCCACGGCAAGCTGCCACGGGAGTCCGGCGATGAATTCCTTTCTTCCAGAAAGCATCCTGACGAAGGTGTCCGCGCTCTTTGCGAAGCTCCAGTGATCCTGATAGTAGCCGGAGGAGAAGTACAGCGTCTGCAGCTGCTCCTTTTCCTTCTGCTTGATTTTCTCTTCTTTCGTGAGTTCCAGATAGAGCGGCTCACGCTTGGAGGAGAGGAACTTTCTCAGGATCGTATCGATCGTGTCCTTGTCAATGAGACGGAACTCATCGAGAATCAGAATATGCGCACGGTTGCCTCGGGCGGACTCACCGGAGGTAACCACCTTGATGAAGCTGCCGTTTTTGAAGAAGACGATCGCCTGCGTCCCGTTGAAGCGCGACGCTTTCCAGTCGATTTCCTCCTTCAGTTCCGGCGACATCGGAACCAGATCCGTCTGTATCTTTTCTAAAATCTGAAACACTTATGTTTTGCTTATTACATTCCTTCTGTTTCTGCTCTGCTCGGCCATACTGACCCACCTGCAGTTAGATGGCTCATAGTTCCCGTTGACGTCGATTCTGTCAATCGTGCACTTGCCCTTTTCCGCAGTTTCGTCATAGCCGTTTGCATATGCCCACTCTCTGAAGACTGCGTAATCACTCAGCCATTCGTCACAGATCCGAATCCCGCGACCACCGTAATACGGATAGTCGTCGGAGTTCTCGTTGTAACATCTGTTCTTCATATTGGCATATACCTTATAAAGCCTATCGTGATGTCCGCCATGCGTTGTGTTGTTCTCTGCTGCGGATTCGACGCGATAACATCCGCATGACTGCGTATGTCCGTCCGCCAAATCTCCAGTATCAACAATAGTCTGGTTACCACAGTCACACTGACACAGCCAGCGAACATGATGTTTCCCGCTCGGCGAGACATAGTCTTCCGCTCTCGACAGAACGACCAATCTTCCGTACCGTTCTCCGGTCCTGTCGATTAAAGATCGTTCGCTGTTGATATCACGATTCAGGCAGCCACAGGATTGTGTATGCCCATTTCTCAGACATTTGCCAAGTACAATTCTTTCGTTCCCGCACTCGCACCGGCACAGCCACATCGCATGTCCGTCCTTGCTGTTATGCGCTCTTTCCAAAACTGTAAACCTTCCAAATGTCAGCCCGGTCAAATCAATCGGTTTCGGCATTTCTTTTCACCTCTATGTAATAATGTGGCCGGACGCCGCTCCGGCATTCTTTATCTTTCGATAAAGGTCAGATCATATCTTCATCCGTTTCCGGATGTCTACCGCTTCGCAAGCCCGGTCGCTTGGCTCGCTACTCCACTTCTGGATGATCGTTGAACCTTCTCCTGTTCGGAGCTTGGCTGCTGATTGCCCAATCTTTTCCGTTTTCAAACTGTCGCACTTCGGCGTATTTCATCCGTATGCTGTAGTGGAAAAGCTCTCAGGGGGTTCCAGCAATTCAATAGATAATCTTTCTGCGCATTGCTGCACAGAAGGCCCTCAGTTAAGCCTGCCCTCGCGTTCCCGACGCCAGGCAGATTTTCGAATGCGGATACAGGATTGCCCGGCAGCAGCAGTAAATGGCGCACAGCCAAGTCTTGCCCTGGCCGCGACTGCCAATGTATACCGCCGACAGGCAGATGTTCATCATGAACAGCAATATCTTCTGGAACCATTTCAGCTCCAGATGCAGATAATCCGCCGCGAACCGGTGAATGTTTGCCCGGTAATATCCGGCCCACAGCGACACGCCGTTCAGGATACGCTGATACCGTTCACTCATCCATCGCCGCCTCCTCCGAAGATCCGGTTGAACAGGCTCTCATACCCGTCATCGTCCTCTTCGTCCGGGTCGGCGCTCTCGATGGCAAACTCCTTCATCTTGTCCTCGTACATCTGACTGTACATATTCTTAATGCCGAGCATCTTCGCCGCGTGCCCGAGGAACCAGATCGAGATCTTCTGAATGATCCCGTCTGCATCCTGCAGCTCCGGGTCCGGCTCGGCAACCGGGCGCTCATGCTCCAGCCTGTCGATCCAGACGCCGAACGGCGTCTTCTCCAGCGCGGCGTCGCTTTCCCGCTGCGCCGCGTTCAGTCCGATGGAATCCAGCAGCTTGTTCAGCATGCCGATCTGCTTGTCCGCCGACTTGCCGGCGGCAGACAGTCTTCCGATGTCGATCTCCAGCGTGCAGATCTGACGGATGCGCGCTTCCGTGCCGGCGTCGTTCATTGCCGACTCCGGCAGGTTGTTGACCCAGTACGTCCGTCGCTGCTCCAGATTCTGGTACATCTCCGGCGTGTAGCCTGCGCCCCAGAATTCCACTGCCTCGTCCGGGATGTCGTTCATGCTCACATCCCGCGTGTCGTTGACCTCCGGGACCGGCACTTCCTCCGCCTGCTCCGTCTGCTCCGTCTGCTTTTCCCACAGGCGGTTCTCCGCGATCAGGGTATCGTCATAGCTTTTTCCGGCATAGGCGATGTTGTTGGACGACTGCAGATAGTTGGTCATCATCGTCCGCGTCGTTGCCTTCTTGGAGACACGGTTGTACAGCGTCTCGTTCCAGTAGATATCCAGTTTCCGGCACAGCTGCCTTACCGCCTGCTTCGGGTCGCCGCACTGCGTCACATAGTCGTTATACATTGCGTCCACGCAGTTTCTGCAGAAGGGGAGATATCCGGTGCCTCTGTACAGCCCGGCATAGCTTACGGGGAAGTATCCCTTCTTTCTGCCGTATGCCGTTCCGCAGCGGCAGCACACCGTCCGGTCGTTATCTACTGCAAATGCCATGGCTTACAGTCCTTCCGAGAAGACCGGCAGCGGCGCGTTCAGATCCCTGTTCTTCAGCTTCTGCTCATAGACCTGCGCGCATCGCTTCAGGTCATTGCCGATATAGAATTTCGGCGTATAGTATCCGTCGATGGTAACGGGCTGTCCGTCCAGCACGTTCTTGACCGTATGCTCCTTCCGCCATGTGAGGTAGAGCCTGCCGAAGCCGTGGACGGAAACCTCCTCCCCGTTCTTCAGTGCCTCCTCGATGACACAGCGGACGGCGTCAAGGATCGTCTCCACATCCTCCAGATTATAGAGGACGCTCTTCTCGATCCGCTTGACGGTAAAGTCCCGCGTGTTTCCCTCATCGTCCGATATATGAAAAACCTGCTTCGGTACCGAAACAGGCTTTCTCGCATCGTTTTCTCTCAGCAGTGCCGCAGCCCTGCTTATCATTTCCTTTCGTGTCATTCGTTTTGTTCAACTCCTTGTTTTCTTACAGATCGCCGAGCGTCTTCCTCTCCGGCACCTTGATCTCGCCATCCTGGAAATACATGCCGATCTCCTCGTCCGCGTCGATGTCCTTGTAAAGTCTGACCATATCGGCCGACTCCCAGTTCACGATGGACTGGATCACGCCGTCCGGTATCCCTGCCTTGGCAAGGCTTGTCGTAAAGGCGTGCCGCAGACTGTGCCAGTAAAAATCTCTTCCGCTCATCCTGCTGAAGACATTCGCCCAGCTGTTCAGCGTAGAGATCGCGATCTGACCGTTCGGATCGTTCTGGTCCGGAAACAGCCATTCGCTCTCGATCTTCTTTTCTTCCCGTTCCTTCAGCCAGTTGTCCAGATACGGCTGAAATTTCTTTGCCAGCGTATAGCACGGGATGATCTTTCCGTCGCCCCTGCCCTTTGTTCGGATGGGGTCGCTCTTGTACAGCGCGCCGCCGCACACCAGCTTGTCCTCATGAAAATCCGACACACGGAAGCGGCACAGCTCCGACTTTCTCCGCCCGCTGTAGACACCGAGCGCGAGCATGCACGCCTTCTCAAACTCTCCGCTGTCCGTCAGCTTCTTCAGAAGCTCCTCCAGCTCTTCCTCCTCCCAGACCGTCTTTTCCCTGACAGGCTGCAGGGGAGGGTTCTCGATCTTGCGGACGATCGAGCGGAAGCTCGCATAATCCTCTTCCTCGTCAGACAGGATATTCTCGCAGAAATTCGACAGCGAGCTGATTGTCGCCTTCAGCCTGCGCACGCGCGCCGGACTGTTCTGGTTGTCATTGATGAGCCAGCCCTGAAAGGCGATGATATCCCGCTTTGTGATTTTGCTAAAGTCTTTGTTTCCGGCGTTCTGCAGTACCCAGCAGAAGAAAATATCCAGATCGCTGCCGTACTGCCGGATCGTTCCATCGCTCCGGTTGATCGCCTTCAGATAGTTCAGGAACTCTTTTTTCAGCTCCCGGTTGTTCCCGTTCACCTGCGCCAGCAGCTCCGGCGAGGTGATACTGTTCATCTTCGTCTTCCTTGCCAACGCGTATTCACCCTTTCGTTCTTCTTATAAAATGAATCGATCCCGGGATGGTATGCTCCGTTATGGCACGTCCCGGGATCTGCATCATGACTGTGTTATATGACCGGCTGTTACGGGGAGCCCGAAGGTGGACCCGCGCTGGATTCCACAGCATGCGCATCATTCTCCACGCGAAAGGAGGGACGACTTAATTTAACGGAATGTCGTAATAACAGCGGATGCCCGTATCGTCACAGACACAGACCATCTGCTCCGGCTGCCCGACGATCCGCTTCTCCACACAGAAGCTGTCCATCCCCTGGAAGGAACCGGCCATGACCGTCCGAACGCCCTGTACGACATTCGTCTGATTGTGATGCATATGTCCCGACAGCACCGCGCAGATCGGCACCTGCACCATCTGCTGCAGCGCCTGCATCTTTGCGGCGGATGTATCGAAATCGCCGTGCACGAGACAGTAATTCTGTCCTCTGACGTCGAACACACTGATGGTATTGTCGAGCCGGTGATCGTCACTGATGATGACGTTCTCGAAATTCTGCAGCCGCGCCTTCAGATACCACTCGATCAGATTGTCGAGCCGCTCTCCCGTGACGGCGTTGTCCTTGTTCGGCTCTACCCGCGAATGGTTCCCGGCAACGCTCACGAAGCGCACCGTGCGGAAGTGCCCGCTGAGCCCCGCGACAAACTGCGCGATCAGCTCGCTGACGCCCATGACCTGCTCGATGACGTTTTCCTTGTTGGAAACCTGGATGCTCCTGTGGATGTTTCCGGAGATGAAATCCCCGGCACCCCAGACGACGACATCCTCGCTCATATGCATATTCCCGATGGTAATGACCTTCTCCAGATACCGTGCCATCATCTCCGCGCAGATTTCCGAATTGTATGTACACCAGGCGTTATTGACGTTCGCGCCGTAATGGAGGTCATTCATGCTGACCAGAAGCGTGTTGTCCCCGACCACACGATGCAGGACACTGTCCTCATACCGCAGCTCCGGAAGGCTTCCGGACGCAATGCAGCTCTGGATAATCTCGTTGAGCTCCTCCTCGCGTGCGCGTTCCCGCACAATCTTGTTCCACGCCATCCGCTGGTCGAAAAACTTCTGCCGCTCGATCTGCAGCTCCAGCATGCGCATATCCAGATCCGCTGACGCTTCTTCTCCTGTCACCTCGCGGCACTCCTCGTCGAAAAGCTCCAGCGTCTTCTTGCTGCCGTACATCATCCGTCTCGCAACGTCACTCGAATACGGCTGCCCGTACACATACTCGGACAGCTCCGAGTAATCCACATCGGCAAGCGTCTTGTCGACGAGCTTGCCGTTAATGAGTCTCCTGTGCCAGTCTAAATTAGACTCGTGCTCTCTTTTCTCCAGCTGCATTGCGCACATCCTTTCCGCGAAGTCTGTTCAGAAAGCGCATCACCTGCGGCGCTTCTTCGCAGTAATACCGATGGCGCTTGCTCCTCTGCCGCATCGTTCTGACGATGCAGGTATGCGGAAACCGCTGTACGATCGCTTCCTTTTCAGCCTTTGAAATCAATACCATGGTTTTGCTTCATTCCTTTTCTTCAGATTTTTGTGAAAGGGGAAAGTGAATTTTGTGATTTCCCCTCCAATAGTACACCTCATCAAGTGCCCGAAAAACCCAGTAAAACAAGGCCTTCCGGGCGTTTTGATTTTTGAACACTGCAGGATGCGATCAGCTCGCGCGCGATGCCGCGCGCCTTCTCATGACCGAGTTTACCATCTGCTGCGTCGCCACCTGCACCGCGCATTCCGGACAGTATTTCTGCTTCTTCCCCTTGACCGGGGCGTTCAGCTTCGTCGTGATGCCGCAGTTGGCGCACACGAAATACGGTTCCCCGTGATACTTCAGATACTGATAGCCGAGATTCCGGAAGTCCGTGATATGTAATGCCGTTTCACCGTCCTCGATAAAGCAGACGCGCACGTTGGTGCTGTCCACCTTTTTGGAAAACCGGATCATGCCCGACTCGTTCAGGTTGTGGTACATCAGGCTCTGCCGCTTGATGGAAGTGTTGATGTTCGCCATCCGCATGATATCCGAGTCCTTGTTGTTCACCCAGGAGTCCGCCTTTTCGGAGACAGCGTTCCAGTATTTCGCCAGGCACAGCAGCGTAAAGGCAAGCCGCTGCGTCTGCTTTCCGCCGCACGCTTCGATCCGCGCCATCTCCGGCTTCGTCACGGTGATCGACTCAATGTTGATCGACGCGTACTTCGCTGCCCTTGCAAGCGCCCTGTCGAGCGTGTCCGCCCATTTCGGAAGGGAGACGGACGGATCACACTTCAGCAGGAAGTTGTCAAGCGTCCTTCTGACGTCCCGCTTCGACATCCCGCTGTCGAGATAGTATCTCGCCACACGGCACATCGTCTCAAACGGCCTCTTTCCGAGCGAGCGCTGCGTGATCATGTCTTCCGTCCACTCGCGTTCATTCAGTACAATCGTCATCTTCCGCAGTCAGCTCCTTTTCTTTAATCGTAAACCGTCTTCCGCCGTATTCGATCTCGCCGTCCTCGCTCTGTGCCGGGTACCGGATGATATTCCCGTTCTTCTCCAGAAGATTCCGGACGATCTCTTCACCGCACAGATTCCATGCGAGACGTTTTGTCGCGCTACGCGTATAACAGAGATCGAGCACGATATTGCACAGCGCTTTCGCGTCTGGGCAGACAAGAGCGCATTCCTTTCGAAATTCGTCATCCATCGAATTCAGAACAGAAAACGACTCATATTCGTCCACGCGCTCGTACTCTGCGAAGACAACGTAGTTCTTCACCCGCCTGTTATACTCCTCGAACAGCTTCTTCACCGCACTGTACTGCCGCGGCAGATATTCCGCGTCGCTCCGCATGATCCGATAGTCGAAGTCCGCTCCTGCGCTGTACTTTCCTACATAGCCGTCAAAGGCGCCTTCGAACTTCCTGCAGATGCGGTTCATCACACAGTCTCCCGTACCGACAGGCATCTTCATCCGGAAGTATTTCAGAAACTCGTTCTGCCGTTCCGTACGCTCCTCTTCCGGGATCTTCTCCAGATCCGATACCGTCATCTGGAACTCCCGCATCGCGTTGCGGTCCGTATTTTTAATATATGTATTATACTGTTTCATCAGCGCCGGATAGATATAGCGCATGAAGTACGGCTTCCTGTCCGCAACGATCCGCCGGTAGAATTCCCGCTGCTTCTCATCCTCGATCCGGTTGCACTCGTGCCGGTCGTGCCATGACTTTACCATCGGCTTGCACACGATGCCCTTAGCCTTGTCGATCTCGTTCTGCTGGTACAGCTGTCCGCAGCGAATCCGGTAGCTCAGCGTCTCATACTCTTCCGAGCCTTTCTCAAAGTGCGACCGCACCTCGAACATGGATGTGATCCAGTTCGTCGTCTGCCCGATGCTGTTGCCGAAGCTCTCGATGTTCGACCGGATAAAGTCGACCTCCTCCGATATCCGTTTCTCCGCCTTCCTCTGCGCGCACATCAGCGCCGGCATGGGCACAAGCTTTTCCACCAGCACGCGGTTGTCCGTCAGCATAACCAGGTCTCCGTCCATATCCATGCCGTTAAGCGCCGCGCACATGGTATCCCAGCCGTTGATGATTGTCGCGGTGCTGATATAGCGGAACCAGTACCGTACGTCCTCGCGGTTCACCGGATGCACCAGCCGGATGTTGTTGTGACAGGTCATCGGCGCGCGGAAGCAGGCGAGCCTTTCCGCGCCGCAGTCTGCCCAGTACCGGTTGTAGATCTCTCCCGCCTTTAAAAGACCCGTCTTCTCCAGACCGAACATGCTCTGGCACAGCAGATACGGATCGCCTGACACGATCGAATAATTCCCGTGCACCTCCACGACGCCGACCTTCGCCTGGTTGATGCGGTTGCGGATCAGCTGATAGATGCTGCTGCGCACATAGGGATCGTCGAGCATCCGTTCGTCTACCATGGCTGCCTTGATGAAATCGTCATGCATCCGTTCTACGTTGCTGTCGTTAAGCCCTATACCTTTCAGATACAGAACCGCCTTGCGCCAGTCGTCTCCGAGCGCGTCAGATGTGTCCCGCACGGTCGGCCCGATCAGTTCGTCGATCTCCTCGTCCGTCAGGTCATAGCTCTGGATGAACTGATAGTTCAGCGAGCGCTCGCTCTCCAGCTCCTTCGGGCAGCTCTTCGGCACGCCGAAGGTGTAGCCGTTCCGCATAGAATTCTGTACATAGGATTCACAGTTCGGATAGCTGTCGTACAGCTTTACCATGGACGTCGTCAGGATCAGCTCCGCGTCCCGCACATCCCTTTCGTCTCCCCAGGCGTCGCGGATCATGTACGTACCGGCAACCTTCTCGGCAAAGTCCAGAAAGTCAAAGGTGAACACCATCCCTTTTTCAAAGGAGAAGCGCGTATTGCATCCGCTCATGACGTAGTCGAGTCCAAGCTCCACGCTCCACCGCTCCGCGAGAGAGGGGAGCATCAGGCCGAAGCCGTCGGACGCGTCCATTGTGATTGTCTCGCCCTTTCGCGCCTCCATGACCGGCTCGCCGTCTCCCTCGTCCGTCAGCGCAATGATATCAGACACATACTGCGTCTCCGCGTCGTCCACGACGATGACGCCGTGCGGCATGCTCACCGGCACGGACGCCGAGCATGTCAGCGCCTTATAGGCTTCCAGCTTCGCAGTCACCAGCTTCTTTGTCTGATCCCTGCCGTTCTCGATCCGCCGCCGCAGCTCCGGTGCCAGACGCTCGCTGACAAAGACGATGGTCGAGTTCTTGATGCCGCCGTTCGTTCCGAGCAGGCGCTGATAGCGCACACCGTTAATAGAGAAACCCCTGCACGCCCTGTGGTAGTCCTTCTCCCGGTCGATGATCAGGCACATGTAGTCCGGCTTGAACTGCAGCTCGTCCAGATCGTGATACAGTTTCCGAATCGCCCGCTTGCCGCTGACGCTGTGCGGAGAACGGCGGATTCTCCGGATATGCGCTTTGATCTCCCGCGCCTTTTCGTCCGCATCCGTCAGCCCGTTCAGCTCGTCGATCCACCGCAGGATCTGGCTGTCCGCCAGCGAAATGACCTCGTCGTTGCGCCTCGCCTCATCCACGGTCATCGTCAGGTTCCAGCGGTTCTGCCGCAGCCTCGCACTGTGAATTTTATAGATAAACTTCTGGCACGCTAACTGTTTGCCTATAAATTCCACATCCTTTCACAAAATTCTAAACTAAGATTGATAGAGGTAAAATTAATCGGCGTACTGTCCGATATACTCAAACCACGCCTCGTACCATTCGTCGCGCTCGTCTTCGACGGCGCTCTCCAGCATCCTGTCGCATGCTTCCCGGCCGCGGCACCATCTGCGCATCGCGCAGCGGTCGCATCCTTCGAAATCATACAGATCCGGCATCTGCCTCTCCTCCTTCCGTCGTCAATGAATCGATCCAGTTTTGAAGGAGCGTCCGCATCCGCCTGCTCGGCATGTAGACCCAGATCTCTCCGCCGTCACGGATCGCCGACCGCCACAGCCATTGCAGCATGATGCTCAGCGCGTAGAGATCCTGATCCGCCTCAATTCCATGGGAGGCGTAGAAGCGCCTCTCCGCCGTATTCATGAAGATATTCGTTATGTACGCCAACGCCCTGCAGTTGCGGTATTTATTCGTGGACTTGGTGTTGAAGGTCAGGAAGTTCTTGGTGTAACCTTTTCCCTTCATAACGTGGAAAGCGTCGTTGAAGCTGCCCCAGAGCCTGTCTTCAGCGGGCGTGTCCACGAACACGTGCTTGAAGCAGTTCGCAAGATTCCGCTTCAGCTGAACGACGTTCTCACCGCCCGCCGTAAACCAGTTCTTGCTCATCGCGTAATAGTCGTCCCCGATCTCGTTCATCTTCGTATTGTCCAGGATATGGATCTTCTCCTTCAGATGTTTCACGTATTCCGGCGTATAGCCGGGATACTCGCCGAATCGGAAAGTACCGTCTTCATCCCTGTGGATGCCGATCCGCTCGTAGGGGATATCGTAGATCTCCAGCAGATGGTGCAGGCTCTGCCCCTCGAACAGATAGGTCAGAATGAACACCTCACGGAAGGCCGTGATCAGGGCAGGGGAGATCATCCAGTAGAAGAACGCCGTGTCCGTCGTATCCTCGATCCTTACCAGCTCTCTCGCCCGCATGGTGTTGAACAGGTTTCGGTACATCGATCCGGAATAGTCCTTGTCCGTCAGACGGTACGCCCCGTTGTCATAGACGATGTATCCTGCCTCCACGGCGATCTGCACATCGTCGCTGTTGACGTCGATCTTCTCCAGCACGTCCACGTTCTCGTCGATGATCAGCGTGTAGCCGTGCTCCCGGATCTTCTCCAGCGTCGACGGCGTATAGCGCTTGAAGCTCTGGTGTGTTGTCGCAATATTCCTGCCTTCCTCGATCAGAGCGATCGTATGGTTGCTCTTCTTGAAGTCATACTCTTTGATGTTGTCGCTCGGTTCGATAAAGTGCAGCTGCGGACAACTCTCCTTAATCCGCGCGGCCTCCTCCAGATACGGCGTGATATAGATGTACTTCCGGTCGGCATGCTCATTCATATAGGTGATG